>Ga0209164_1000141_pt1 | contig 229555 bp, 215 predicted proteins | sample MTBNYHSulfiMetaG_FD_187458 | JGI IMG/M metagenome (GOLD analysis project Ga0209164, IMG submission 187458) | Enrichment culture microbial communities from rom New York Harbor, USA that are MTBE-degrading - MTBE-NYH (New York Harbor Sulfidogenic)... | ecosystem: Environmental > Aquatic > Marine...
TGCCCATCCAAAAGGGCCGGTGCCGGGCGCTGCGGTCCCTTATGGATGCCGCCCTTGAAAAAGGCGCCCCATGGGCCTCCTGCCATGTTTTCAGATGGCTAAAGTTTTACTTTTTTTGAATTGTCTCATTTTATGTAATACTGTGTCAATAAAAAGAAATGGACCCTGTACGTCGTCCCCTGGAACGACAGGGTCCCCAGGGTGAATATCCAAGGATGGCGCGGCATATGCACTTTCATTTTTTCTCATCTCATATGCTCGGGTAATGCAGCGGCGTCCGAAGGTTCTTCTTTAGGATTGTCTGTGGAGGGCCAACCTAATCGAAGATACCATTGAAGCCCGGATGATATGTTCAGCCTTAAGAGAGCCGGATTCCCCTATGAAAGACCATCGCGTGAACCATATCTTTTCAAGTCCATGGGTTGCATTGTGCCTTATTGCGCTTGTGGGCGCTGTCATATACGGCAACATATACCGGGCCCCGTTTGTCTTCGACGACATGCATCAGATAGAGGAGAATGTTCAGATCAGGGACTGGATCGGGTGTCTTTCGCCAAAACAGCTGTTTTCTCAGCGACCCCTTGTCGATCTAACATTTGCCATCAATTACCGGTTCGGCGGCCTGAATGTCTTTGGATACCATCTTGTCAATGTTCTGATCCATATCATGAATGGATTCCTTGTGTATATTCTGTCAGTGACCATCTTCGAAAGGCTCTTGGTTTTCCCGGGCAACCAGCGCAGCAGCTCAAACCGACCAGGGTCCAACGACCGGGGCGGCGGCCTTCAGGTTGAACCGGAGCACAACGGTCACGACACAGGGCCCAGGGGTTCCGAGTTGAAGACTGAGACGGCTCGATCGACAAACGACAATCAACCATCAACAGTTTTTTTGATGGCCCTTTTTGCAGCCCTTATTTTTGTCGCCCACCCCCTCCAGACCCAGGCCGTCACATACACGGCCCAAAGATATGCTTCGCTGGCTGCCATGTTCTATTTTCTGTCGATTTTGTTCTATATGAAGGCGAGGATCTGGCAGCTGCGTGAGAGGGGGGAAAAGGGTGTGCACACATTGCCCGGCAAGGCCCCGTCAGGGTTCAGACCGAAGCTATTGGCCATGTACTCCCTCTGCGTTCTGAGCGGCGCCCTGGCTTTCCTGAGCAAACAGAACGCTGCGAGTCTACCGGGGGCCATCCTTCTCGTGGAGTATATCCTTTTCGACAGGACCTGGAAAAGCTGGAAAAGAAAACTGATCTGGTTTCTCCCTGTCTTTCTGGTCACCGGCCTTGTGATCCTGTCTGTTTCCGGTTTCTTGAGAGATGGATTTGATTTTGGCAGACTATTAGAGGATGTTTCCGTGCTCAGCAGGGAAACGGTGCAGGTGACCCGCTGGGAGTATCTATGTACGCAGTTCAATGTTATTGTGATTTATATCAGGATGTTGTTCCTGCCTGTCGGGCAGAACGTGGACCACATGGTTCCGTTTAAGGAGGGGTTTTTTGACGGCTTGACACCTCTGGCCTTTCTCTTCCTGCTGGCTCTCATCGTGATCGGTCTGTTGAATACGAAAAAGAGACCCGTGATCACGTTCGGTATTTTTTGGTTTTTCATTACGCTGTCCGTTGAATCGAGCATCGTCCCAATAAGCGACGCCATGTTTGAACATCGGCTCTACCTCCCGATGCCGGGCTTTGCCATCGTGGCGGCCTACTTGGTATGGCGGCTTTTTCCTTTAAAGCGATTCTGGCCCGCAGCTCTCTGTATTTTCATCGTGATGTCTCTCGGAACGGCCACATTCCTGAGGAACAGGGTCTGGCAGAACGCCGTAGCGCTTTGGTCGGACGCTGTAACCAAGAATCCAAAGAACTACCGGGCGCATATTAACCTTGGCTATGCCTTCAGGCAAAGGGGCAGGCTCGATGACGCTGTTTCCCACTATCGTGAGGCAATACGGATCGTACCTCATTTTGCACCTGCACACAACAACCTGGGTGTGGCATTCGCTCAGCAGGGAAAGCTGAAAGAGGCTTTTTTCCATTTCTCCGAAGGACTTCGATTGAGGCCGGGGGATCCGGAAATCTTAACGAACTACGGTCAGGCCTGCATGCAGGATGGCAAGATTGAGGAGGCCATTTCATGCTTTAAAACCGCGTTGCGGGCACGGCCTGCCAATGCAACGGCTCGTAATAACCTGGGAATTGCCTTGGCTCAGCAGGGAAAGCTGAAAGAGGCTGCGGAGCATTTCATGAAGGCCTTGAAAAGTGAGCCTCATAATGCCAAGATACACCGCAACGCAGGCTTGGTTTTCATGCTGCAGGGCGATCTCAAGGGGGCTTCGCATCATTTGTCAGAGGCTGTCCGGATAGAACCCGGTTATGCGGAGGCGCACTGCAAGCTCGCGGCTGTTTTGATGCGTCAGGGGGATATGGACGGCAGTATCAAGCACTTCTCCAAGGCACTGGAGATCCAGCCAGGCATGAACGAAGCATCCCAAGGGTTGAACCAGGCAATACGCCTCAAGGAGCTCAAGAAACCACCTTACCGGTAACCCATTGTTGTTGACGATTATTTCAAGATGTATGGAGTCAGCTAAGCTCTTGTGCTGAAGACGACCATGTTTGATCATAGATGTTTGCCTGAGGAGATCAGCAGGATATTAAGCGCCCGAAAACCGAGACGGATGGGTGATCACAACGGGGCGACGGGGTATCGGCACGCCGGTGTGCTGCTGCCCCTCCTGGAGGAGGAAGGTATTGTAAAGGTCCTTTTCACCGAGAGGACTCAGAGGGTCGAACACCATAAGGGGCAGATATCTTTTCCCGGCGGCGGGGTTGAAAAGGAAGATGCCTCCATCAAAGAGACGGTGTTGAGGGAAACCAGCGAGGAGATCGGTCTTTCTGTAAAGGATATCGAGATCCTGGGCAGAATTGACGATGCCCTGACACTGGCATCCAATTATATTATCCACCCGCTTGTGGGCTGGATTATGTCCATGGATGGTCTTACGATCAATCGGGCCGAGGTCAAGCGCGTCATCACAGCACCGCTTAGCCTCTTTTATCCGCTCCGTTCAGAAAAGACGCGGTATGCCGTGACGTATGAAGGGGTGACGTACGAGACCCCCGCATTCGAATACGGCGAACACGTGATATGGGGGGCCACTGCCAGGGTGATGGAGAATTTCATGGAAATCATGGCGGATAAATTGTGCTTGCCACAGAATTAGAAATCGGTTATACGTACATTCGTTGTCGGGACGTGGCTCAGTCTGGTAGAGCACCGCGTTCGGGACGCGGGGGTCGCTGGTTCAAATCCAGTCGTCCCGACCACTTCGTTAGATCTTTCCCGACCGGACAAGCCTTGAAAAATACTCGAAAGAGCGGTCATACGCGGCCTCAGCCTCTTTTGGAAAACAGCAGGCCGGAAGCTCCCTCATGCCCAGATGATAGGCGATACACTCGCAGCAGACGCCTTTCCTGGGACACGGCGTGTAGGTGCAGTTGCATGTTTCAAGGTTCTTCTCCTTATTGCATTCCATCACTTTCACCTCCTTAAAGTGCCAAACAGGAATCGCTGACGGCGGACCCGGTCTGAGCGGCCATTAAGTATAGCGGCATCTATGGCGGCGGGCAAATTTTTCTTGACAAAGGCGTTCAATTAATGAACTATCTTCTGCTGGATGCATCCTGTCAATTTCAGGCGCTTTTCTTGCGGGTTGCCGTACGGGATAATATGGACGGTCTCAATGAATAAACAAGACATTCATATCCTCCGGCTGATGGGGGAAATCGAGCAGGACGGGGGCTCGAGCCAGAGAGAACTCTCACGGCGTCTCAATCTTTCCCTGGGACTGGTGAATACCTTTTTAAAGAGACTTGTCAACAAAGGATATTTCAAGGTCAAGACCATGCCAAGGAACCGGGTGAAATATTTCCTGACCCCTGAAGGCGTGGCAAGAAAGACCCGGCTTACCGTGGAATATCTACGGTACTCGGCCAGATTTTACAAGGATATCAAGAAGGTCATTATGGGTAAGTTTGGCCAGATGGAAGGAGACAGTATTGAATCCATCCTTTTCTTCGGGTTCGGCGAAGTAGCCGAACTCGCCTATCTTTACCTCCAGCTCACGGCCATCCGGCTGGTCGGGATCGTGGACGATACACATAACGGAAACGACTTTTTTGATTTCAAGGTTGAGGGCCTGGATCGGCTGGATCGAAGGGATTGGGATGCGATTCTCCTGACCCGTCTCGAGGACCCGTCCCGCGACATAGAGCGTCTTATTGCAATAGGGGTGGGGCCGGACAGGATTATGACATTATAAGGCGGCGCCGCCAGGGGCTCCTGTTCGGCCCGGACAATGTGAGGTCAATGGTAATACCCTATGCCTGGTCTGCGTTCGGCAATCGACAAGCAGCAATCCCTCAAATGGTACGCTCTTCATACGCGAAGCCGTTTCGAGCAAAAGGTCTATGAGGGTCTCTCGGGGAAATCCTTGGAGGCCTTTTTGCCGAAAATCCAGGTGATGAGCAGGCGGAAGGACCGGCGGAAAAAGATACTGGTTCCGCTCATCCCAGGCTATGTCTTTGTTCGGTCTTTTCTTGAACCGGAGGCGTATCATCAGATTATCAAGACCGTGGGTGTGGTCCGCATGATCTCCTTCAAAGGACAGCCGGTCCCTGCGGATGATCAGGAGATTTCTTCGCTGATGATCCTTGACGGGACCGATCGCACGGTGCAGAATCGCGCCTATATGCGTAAAGGGGAGCGAGTGATGATCATGGAAGGACCGCTCGCAGGGCTGACCGGGTTTTACCTCAGGCACAAGGGCAGGACGGACAGGGTCGTGGTCTCGGTCGAGCTGCTGCAACGGTCTATTGAAATCGAAATCGAGGACTGGGTCCTGGAAAAGGCGCCGGGATAGGCGGCGGAGGCCCGGTACTGAGGGAATCGTCCCGAACCTAAGGCCCTGCGGAGCGGGACGAGCAGGCAGGATTGTAGGCTGTAAAATCAAAGATATTCGCCGGATAGCGGCTTCAGCGCTCTGTAACTGAAGGGGCGGAGCTGTAACCGGCGCAAGGCGGAGAGCGCACGGCGGGAACGGGTGCCGGGGCCAAGGAGGTTGCTTTGAGTCAACCGGATAAACGTAAAAAGGTGCTGATTACGGGTGGGGCCGGATTCATAGGGTCTCATTTGGCTGAGAGACTCCTCAAGCAGGGAGCCGAGGTGTTTATCGTTGACAATCTGTGGACCGGAAAGCTTAGCAATATCAAAAGAATTCAGGGACACGAAAGACTCCATCCCGTGATCGACACCATCCTCAACGAGTCGGTCATGAATGAGTTGATTTTCAAGGCAGATGAGATCTATCATCTCGCTGCAGCCGTGGGGGTGAGGAATGTCATGGATCATCCTGTAGAGACCCTGGAAATCAACGTAAAGGGGACCGAGGTGGTATTGAGACTGGCCAACCGATTTAAAAAGAAGGTTTTTATCGCATCCACCTCTGAGATCTACGGCAAACATGTGGAACACGATCTCTCGGAGGACAATAACCGGGTGATGGGGACGGTCAAGAAGAGACGGTGGGCATATGCGTGTTCAAAGACTCTGGACGAGTTTCTGGCCCTGGCCTATTTCGATGAAAAGAAGCTTCCGATCGTAATAGGGCGCTTGTTTAATACCGTGGGTCCCAGGCAGACCGGGCGGTATGGAATGGTTCTGCCCGGGTTTGTCCAGAGCGCCCTGTTGGGTAAACCGATCACCGTATACGGCGAAGGGACCCAGACGCGGAGTTTTATGCACGTCAATGATGCGGTGGAGGCCATCATGGGCCTCATGGAAGCGCCCTTGGCAGAAGGCGAGATCTATAATATAGGCAATGATCAGGAGGTCTCGATCAACGATCTGGCACGGAAAGTGAAAGAGATGACGGGCAGCGACTCGGAAATTGAGCATATTCCGTACGAAAAGGCATATGGACCTGGTTTTGAGGATATGGAAAGGCGGTGTCCCAACATCAGCAAGCTGAAGGCGGCCATCGGCTTTTCACCGTCTTATGACCTGACATCCATTATTCAGAGTGTGATTGATTATTTCAAGGAATAGAGCGGGTGAACGGCACAACCATGAAATCGGGTGTTCAGGATTCACTGACGTGGAGATGTGCGTTGAACGACAGGCATCAAGCCCAGAGACCGCAATCATGGTGATCCGCAACGAATCACCCATAACCGGCAACACACCGCGAACAGGCGATACCCGATCATGACCCCTATAGCTTTCACGGATTACCCCAGGGAACCGGTTGTTGTAGAGAACCTTTCCGAGAAGATGATGCGGGAGTCTCGGTTTGTTCCTCTTGAAATCAGTGACGGTCTGCTCCGGATCGCCATGGCGGACCCCGAGGATTTCTATACGGTTGATGCCCTGAAGCTCGCTACGGGCCTTGACATCGCTGTGTATCCGGGCAAGGATGGAGACATCCTTGATGCCATCGAGAAGCTGTACGGTGCGGGGACCCAATCGCTTGAAACCATCATCGAGGCGGCTGACAAGAATATCTATAATATAGCACCGGAAGGAATGGAAGATGCAGATCATCTGAGAGACCTGGCTTCAGAGGCGCCGATTATCAGATTGGTCAACCGCCTTATCTTCAATGCGGTGGAACAGAGGGCCAGCGACATCCACTTTGAGCCTTTTGAGCAGGAATTCAAGGCCCGTTATCGTGTAGACGGGGTCCTGCATGATGTTGAATCCCCCCCGAAACGGCTCCAGGCGGCCATTATTTCAAGGGTCAAGATTATGGCCAAACTGGATATTGCGGAAAGACGCCTTCCCCAGGATGGTAGAATCAAGCTCAGGATAGCAGACAAGGAAATCGATTTCCGCATCTCAACGATTCCGACGCTTTTTGGGGAAAGCCTTGTGATGCGGATATTGGACAGGGACACCCTGATTCTTGACCTGGAGAAGCTGGGTTTTCCAGAAGACATCTATGAAAAATACACTGAACTGGTGTCTCAGCCCTATGGAATGGTACTGGTGACAGGGCCTACGGGGAGCGGCAAGACCTCCACGCTCTATACCACGCTTGCAAAGATAAACTCACCGGAAAACAAGATCATTACGCTGGAGGAACCGGTTGAGTATCAATTGAGCGGCGTCAATCAGATCCAGGTAAACCCGAAGATAGGGATGACCTTTGCCAACGGACTCCGTTCCATCGTGCGTCAGGACCCGGATATTATCCTGGTTGGAGAGATCCGGGACAGGGAAACGGCCGAGATTGCCATTCAATCCGCGCTCACGGGCCATCTGCTGTTCAGCACCCTTCATACCAACGACGCGGCCGGGGCCATTACCCGTCTCCTGGATATGGGGGTCGAGAGTTTTCTTTTGAGTTCGACCCTTTTGGGCGTTCTGGCGCAGCGGCTTGTCAGGGTCATCTGTCCCTACTGCAAGGCGCCGACCCGGCCGGACAAAAAGCTGTTGAATTCCATGGCGATCCCTCCTGAAGAGGTGTCGGGAATCGAGTTCTTTGCAGGGAAAGGGTGCGAGGAATGCCGATATACGGGGTTCAGGGGAAGAACCGCTATTTTTGAATACCTCCCGGTGGACGACGAGATCAGAAGAGAGATCACCAACCGGTCGAGCACGGAACGGATCAAGGAAATCGCCATGAGAAAAGGATTGCTGACCCTGCGGCAGGATGGATGGCGCAAGGTCAGAAAGGGAGTAACCACCATCTCAGAGGTGCTGAAGGTCACTCTGGAAAAATAGGCGCTGTGGGAGATTCGATGCCCGCATATCTGTACAGGGCAACAGACAGCTCAGGAAAGGTCATCACCGGCTCTTTAGTGGCAGAAGGCGAGAAAGGCGTGGTGGCCGAACTCCATCAGATGGGTCTTATTCCCATTCGAATTACCCTTTCCAAGGGGAACGGCGGACGTTTCAATATCGATGTCTCCAAGCAGATCCTTTCGTTCTTAAAAGGCGTTTCCAATAGAGATATCCTTGTTTTTACTCAGGACCTTGCCACGCTTCTCCAGTCTGGCCTGCCCGTGGACCGCGCGCTCTCCATCCTGATTGATGCGGCTGAAAAGGAAAAGATGAAGGAGGTCGTGGGCGATATCCTCAAGACCGTTCAGGGGGGCGGCTATTTGTCCGATGCACTGGCCAAACATCCCAAGGCATTCTCCACGTTTTATGTGAACATGGTGAGGGCCGGTGAGGTCGGGGGGGTTCTGGAATCGGTCCTGGGGAGACTGGGAGACTTCCTGGAGAGTTCCCAGGATCTGAGGGATTATATCAAATCGGCCATGGTGTATCCCATCTTTCTGGTCGGCGTCGGCGGTCTTTCCATCATTATTCTGCTGACGTTTGTGATCCCGAAATTCTCTGTCATGTTTGCCGATATGGGCCAGGCCATCCCTGTGACCACGCGGTTTCTCTTAGGGTTCAGTGAGGCCCTGAGAGACTATTGGTGGGCCATTCTCGGCGCTATCGGCGTCATCTTTTTTTTGATACGGCAGTATGTCAATACCCCGGCCGGCCGTTTAAAGCTGGATCGAAACAAGATCAATCTTCCGATCGCCGGGGAACTGGTCAAAAAGGCCGAAGTGGCCAGGTTTGCAAGGACGCTGGGGACGCTGACAAAAAGCGGGGTCCCGATCCTGCAGGCCCTTGTCCTGGTGAAGGATATTATGGGCAACCGGGTAATCGCCAGGTCCATGGAAGAGGTCTATAACCGGGTAAAAGAAGGGGAGAAGCTGTCAAGGCCTCTGAGTGACAGCAGGATGTTCCCTTCACTGGCGATTCAGATGATTACCGTGGGCGAAGAAACCGGGAGACTGGACAGCATGCTCCTGAGAGTGGCGGAGAATTACGAAAAGATGGTAAGGGATATGGTCAAGCGGTTCATCAGTTTCCTGGAGCCGGCCATGATTCTTGCAATGGGACTTGTGGTAGGGTTTGTTGTCATATCGATGCTCATGGCCATATTCAGCATGAACGAAATGCCTTTTTGAAAGGAGTGATTATGCATAGAAACAGTCATGGAGAAAAAGGGTTTACACTGATAGAAATGCTCATCGTAATGGTGATTCTGGGGTTATTGGCGGCGTTAGTGGGGCCTCGGATGTTTGGCAAGGTAGGTAAATCGAAGCAGAAGGCTGCGAAGGCCCAGATCGCCCTTTTTGAAACCGCCCTGGACACGTACCGTCTTGACACCAGCAGATATCCCACAAGCGATCAGGGGTTGCAGGCCCTGAGGGTCAAGCCGAGCGGCGTGGAAAGATGGGACGGTCCCTACCTTCCCAAGGAGATCCCAATGGACCCGTGGGGGCATCCCTACAAGTATCGATCGCCCGGAGAACATGGAGACTATGACATCATTTCCCTGGGTGCGGATGGCACTGAGGGAGGCGAAGGCGAAGATGCCGATGTGGTCAGCTGGAAGGATATTGACAGTGAAAGCCAGTAGGAGGATTGGTGAAAGGTAGATTGAGGAGTTGAGGGATTTGAAATCAGAACGTTTTCATCTTCCACAATCGACAATCGGCAATCGAAAACCGTCAATGCCTCCCGGTTTCACGCTGATTGAACTCCTGGTTGTTCTGGTGATTATCAGTGTGATGGTGGGCTTTGTAGGCCCCCGATTGGCCGGCTCCATCAGCAATACCAGCCTGAAGACCGCGGCGAAAAGGATTGCCGCCTCTCTGAGATACGCCCGTAGTCAGGCCGTATCGGAAACCGGGACGTATGAGGTCATCTTTGATCTGGACAAACACCGGATGGTCATTCAGGCCTATCAGGCGGCTCAGGAAGATCAGAAAGAGGAGAGACAGGAACAGGGGGACGAGCAACCGGTTCGTTTTAGAGCGAAGCAATACCAACTGCCGGATGACGTTCGATTCGAGAAGGCCATTTGGAGAGACCAAGAGGGCGATTCGGGTCTGTTTCGGATTACGTTTGTTCCGAATGGCGGCAGCAGCGGCGGAGAACTGCTCCTGCGAAATGACAGGGGGCATCGTTACCGGATATCGGTGGATGTGATTACCGGAACCGTCAGGGTGAGGAGCGATGAGTCTGAGGTCTGAGACCGGAGGCTGGAAACTCAGACATGGGGTTACCACCCTGTTCCTGTCTTCAAACAAGGGGTTCACTCTCATTGAAGTTCTTGTTGCCATTTCCGTCCTCTCCATCGCACTGGTCGTGATCCTCCAGCTCTTTTCCGGTGGCCTGAAATCAAGTGGGCTTGCGGATGCTTACGCCAAGGGCGTCTTCCATGCCAGGGAGAAGATGGAGGAGATCCTCCTCGGCACAGGGTTTGCTGAAGAGGTGTCCGAAGGAGAATTCGAGGATGCCTACCGGTGGCGTTCCGAGATCGTCCGGGAGGAACAGTTGGAGGAGGAAGCGAAAAAGCTGCCTTTTGACATCTTTCATATAAGGGTTGATATTTTCTGGGATGAGGGAGACAGAGAGAAGAACTTCGGCATCAGCACCATGAAAGTGGTTGAAAAGAAAAAGGAAGAAAGGAAGATAGAATAACGAATTGAGGGAGTTAGAATCGGCATATTCTTATTTTCGACGTTCGACCGTAGCCTCCGGTTTTACGCTGCTGGAATTGATGATCTCCCTTACGATTATCGGGGTGGTTCTGGTGCTGGTATTCGGTTCCCTCAGGATCGGGGCCAGGGCATGGGAAAAGGGCGAGAGGGATATGGAAATCCATCAGAGGCAACGGGTTGTTCTCGATAATATCAAACGTCAGATCGCGTCTATCTGCTTGCGTGAAATCAAAGGCGACGAGGAAGAAGGCCGGACCCAAAAGGATGTCTGGTTCAGGGGCGACACGGAACAGATGGCGTTCGTCTCTCGTGTCCCGATGTCGCCGATGACACGGACAGGGATGGTCTATGTGAACTATGTGGTGCGTGAGGACGATGGCGGCGACGCCCGGCGGCTCTTGCTCTATGAGAAAGATGTTGTCTTTATCAATCAAGAGGAAGCGCTCGGCGGGAAGGATGAGGCCGAATTTTTTGAATTAATCCCGGGAGCGGAACGTATTGAGTTCTCCTATCTGAAAGGCCCTGAGGAAACGGACGCAGTGCCCGAGTGGCAGGATGCGTGGGATCCGGATTCGGACACGGGCGTCCCCATGGCGGTAAAGATCACCCTTCTGGAACATGCGAACGCAGCGCCCATTTATGTGATTGCGCGTCTCCAGGTGGAGGCGGATCAATAATCCGATGAATGACATCGTGAAAAATGAAAAAGGGATCGCCCTTTTTCTGGTTTTGTGGGTGCTGACGCTTCTTTCTGTTATCGCAGGGGAATTCTGTTTCGCCATGAGGACAGAGGTGAACATGACCCGAAATTTCAGGGACCAGACGACCGCCTATTATGTGGCCCTGGCCGGGGTCAACAGGGCCATCGCCGAAATGATTCGAAACGATGTGACGCCCCCGAAGAAGACGCCATCCACAGTGTCCGGAAAAGAAGAAGAGACAGAGGAAGAGGAAGAAAAGGAACTGTGGAGAATCAATGTGGAGATCCCTCCGGTACCCTACGGGGAAGGTCTGTTCGAAGTGCTCCTCGGGAATGAGAGCGGTAAGATCAATATCAACGGCGCAAACGAGGCCCTGCTCAAGACGATGTTAAGAGGGTTCGATCTCGAAGAGCAGGAAAAGAGCGTTATCGTGGACTCCATTCTGGACTGGCGGGACAAGAACACGCTTCACCGCCTCAACGGCGCGGAGGACGATTATTATCTGTCGCTTCCGGAACCCTATGAATGCAAGGATGCCGATTTTGACTCGGTGGAAGAGCTGTTGCTGGTGAGAGGCGTGACGCCCGAGCTTTTCTATGGAGGGCTCAGAGAGATGGTCACCGTGTTTAAACCGCCGCCGCAGCGTCAGAGGAGCGCAACAGGATACGGATTCAAGCTGGTTCGTGCGGATCTCAACAAGATAAACATAAACGCCGCACCCAGGGAGGTGCTGATTTCCCTGCCGTCCATGACGGAAGACCTGGTCCGGGAGATCATGAATTACAGAAAGAACAGAGACTTCAGGTCTGTGACGGAGATATCATCCCTGGTGGGGGGCGATGTGTACAATGTTATTGCTCCGTATATCACTCTGGAAACAAGTCCCTACTACAGCATCCGGTCCGTGGGAAAGATGGAGGACAGCAGGATTCGGCAGGGGGTTGAAACGATTGTTGAAATCAATAAGAATCTGAAAAAGGGCTACCGGATCATGCAGTGGCGCGACAGTTTTCAGGATCAGGAAACACAGGCTTTTTCATCAGACAAGGAATGATGCCCATGGAGGATGGATTTGCTGTTCCAGACCAGTCTCGGGATTGACATAGGGGATCGTTATGTCAGGCTGACCTATCTCAAGGCCTCATTTAAGGGTATTCAATTGGCGGCGCACGGCGCCTATCCGCTGAAGGCAGACTGCCCTCTCGAAGAAAAAATTGAGCTCATCGGAGGGGCAATAAGGGAATTTTTGAGAGAAAACAGGGTATCCCCGGCCGCTGTCTTTTTGGGGGTGCCGCGTCATGCGGCTATCGTAAAATATGTCCAGCTTCCTCTTTCCGTCAAAGAAAACCTGAGAGACACCCTCGGCTATGAAATGGAGAAGCACATCCCTCTTCCAGCGGATGAGATCTATTTTGACTATGTGATCGTCGCAGAGGACAAGGACGCGGGAAAACTGAAGCTGCTCCTTGTCGCCTCCAGAAAATCGTGGATTGATGCATACCTGAACCTTGCAACGCACATCGGGGTAGGGATTTCAGGCATTGAAATCAGCTCCACGGCAATTGCCAACTATTTTACAGGCCTTGACGGTTCGGTCGGGAAAGACGGATGTGCCATTGTCTCATTGAGGGATGATCATCTGGAAATAGATGGTCTGCGGGCAGGTTTTCTGGATTACTCAAGGTCGGTTGATCGCGCGGAATGGGGATCAGATCTACATGCCTTTATCGCCCGTGAGCTGGAGAGAGGGAGGGAGAGCCTGGGCGCGGAACAGGATCGCCTGCATGCTGTCTTTTGCGGCTTTGAAGAACACCCCGAAGTCGTTGACAACTTCACGGCAGATGACCGTCTCGATATTCGTCGTGTCGACCTTTCCAGGAGAGGAGTCCCTTCACCGGTCATGATTCCGGCCTACGGTCTTGCTCTGAAAGGCCTGCGGAAGCAACAGACCGATATCAATCTTGCGCCAAAGGAACGCCGGAAAAGGCCCAACAGGGCCGGCCAATACACAATGGTCGTATTGGCCGGCCTCCTCATCCTGCTGGCCTTTGCCTGGGGCGGCGGCAGTATCCTCTCGAAGCAGCTTTATCTAAGGGGGCTGGATGCCGAAATTGATCGACTGGCCGTTGAGGTCAAAAATATCGAACAGACCCGGACGAAGTGCGAGGCGCTCGAGGGGCGGATAGACTATTTGGGCCGCCTTTTCGAGACGAGCCCCCCTGTGCTGGATGTTTTTAGGGAACTGAGCCTGATGATTCCAAAAACCGCCTGGGTGGCGAACTTCACCTTTTCTGAAGGGGAGGTGAAAATAGACGGGCGTTCGGAGGCCTCTTCGGAACTGATTCCCTCTCTGGAGAGTTCACCGCTGTTCAGTGATGTGGCCTTTATTTCCTCTATTACCAGGGATCAAACCGGCAAAGAGATTTTTCGAATCGGTCTGAAAGTAACAAAATGAGAAAAGCGTAACGGATCAAACCATGCCTCATTTCAGAATCAATATTCAAAGAAAGTATATTTTCCTGGCCTTGGCGTTTCTCGTTTTCGCTGCGCTTATTTATCGCTTTCTCCCTTTTGTTCAAGAAGTTGTATTCCCCGCCCGGGAGATTGCGCTGAAAGAAGGAAGGCTGATAAAATATCGGAAAATGGTGGCGGCCGGGACTCATCTGGATAAGCGGCTCGCGTCGTTGGAAGCGGTCCTCAAAGAAATGGAGTCGCGGCTTTTGAGCGGAAGGACGGCAGCTCTTGCAGCCGTTGAAATCCAGAAGGTCGTCCAGGAGATCATTGACAAGAGCCATATCCAGATAAAAAGCGTGAAGGTCCTCAATCCGCTGGAATTAGATCAGAAGCATTACTTGAGCATCCCGGTTGAATTTTATATTTACCCCACTATCCGGCAACTCAAGGAGGTGCTTTACCGCATCGAGAACTCACCCAAATGCCTGATCGTGAAAAAATTAACCGCTCAGTACTATGGAAGCAAAGAGGGTCTGTTGCGCTGCCATATCACCATCGCGGGTTTCATGAAAAGAGAAAAAATATGAAAAAATGGACGTCTTCCAATGTCTTCAAGAATATGGATCGTTAATTTGGTGCTGGCCATAGCGGTCGTCCTTTTGGGGATCAAGGCGTACGGCGTCTGGTCCAGATGGGAGCAAAAGCCCCTGGAGAGCAGTGCTTCCCAGAAGCCGCTGCCCCTTAAAGAGAGGAAGATCTCCGTACGAACCGTCCCGCCTGAAACGGAATATGAAGTCGTTGCCGGCAACAACCTCTTCAGCCCGAACAGGAATGAGGTCGGAGCGCAACCCGCTGAGCCACCGCCTGAAACAAAGACGGAAGAGACAAAGGCAACGGGCAACCTCCTCAAGGTACTGGAAAGGGCCCACCAGCAGATGAACCTGTATGGTGTCGTGATTGTGGATAATCAGAGAGAGGTCCTGATTGATTTGATCCCGGCCAAGCCGGGTCCATCCCCTTTCGAGCGAAGTGTCGAGCGGGCCAGGATAGGGGATACCCTTGGCATGTTCAAGGTGAAGGAAATCGGGCCCACCTTCGTTGTTCTGACGGCCGGCGGATATGAATGGCAGGTCGCCCTGTTTGACAAGGATAAGCCTAAAAAGCGTGTTCCTGTCAAAAAAGAGGACGGACCGATCGTGGTTGGGTCCGGATCCGAACCCAAGGCTGCGGAGCCGCCAAAACCAGTGAAAAGCGTCGTGCCGCCGCCCGCACCCGCAATCCCGGCAAAGGCGGTGTCTGAAAAGCCAGAAAATCAACAACAACGAACCTTGCCCGTTCCCGCCCCGACCGGTTCCGACACGATGGAAGAGGCCCTTAAAGGGAGAACCGCAACGGGTCAACCGGGGCCTGACAAAAGGTAATGCCATCATGAAACAAATCGAGTTTAAGAAACCGGCTTCTTATTGGATTTCACTGCTGATGATACTGCTGGCGCTGTCAGGCTGCGCAGGCGGCCAAACGGCGAGGAAGACGGATGCCGCGAAGGTCAAGGGGCCGGACAGGGCTGTTGTCTCTACTCCAGCCGGGTCGGAAGAGAAAAAGGGCGACATCCAGGACCAAAGAGGAGAAGAGACGGCTGCCGACAAAGAAGGGGATGACAGGACAGGACGATCAACGGCAGAGCAAGCGCCGGCGGTCTCGGTCCCGGAAGCCAAGGCGGATAGACCGGCCGTATCAACACCTGAACCCGCCCGGGCGGTTCGAGGGACCGCCGAAGCGCCGAAATCATCCGCGCCTCCTGAAAAAGGAGGTCCAAAGATCGTTCTCAACTTCGACAATGCGGATCTTTACGCGGTCATCGGGACGATCGGTGAGTTGTTAGGGGTCAACTACATTGTTGATCCGAATGTCGCAGGCAAAGTGACCATCAACACGGCCGGCGGTCTTTACAAAAAGGACCTTTTTCCTGTCTTTCTTCAGATATTGGAGGTCAACGGTCTGACCGCTATCAAGGAAGGGAACCTGTACCGGATTGTCCAGCTGAAAGACAGCACGCGCATGCCGATCGAAACACGTCTTCCCGATCAGGGTGAAGGCATTCCGCCCATGGACAAAATTATTATTCAGATCATTCCCCTCCAGTTCATGTCCGCCCAGGAGATGGCGAAGCTGTTAACCCCCTTTGTATCCGCCGGGGGGACCATCGTATCCGACACCGCATCCAATACCCTGCTGGTCGTGGATAAGGGAGCCAATATCCTGAAAATATTGAGGCTGGTGCAGACCTTTGACGTCAATTTGCTTGAAAAGGTCTCTTACAGGGTTTATCCGGTCAAATATCTCGATGTGGAAGAGGTGTCCAAGACCCTCACCGACTTCACCTCCTCCTATGGAGATGTCAGCAATGTCTTTGTCAAATTTATCCCCATCACCCGGCTGAATACCCTGTTTGTTGTGAGCACCACCCCCCTGGTATTTGCAAAAGTAGAAGAAATCCTCCGTCAAATCGATGTGATCGACAGGGAGGTCGCCCCCAAGATCTATGTCTATTTTGTCAAGAACGGGCAAGCGGAAGATCTGGCGACGCTCCTGGACAAGGTTTTTCTGAAAAAGACCTCTGCCAAAGAAAAGTCGAAGACGAGCAAGCAGCAGGCCGGAGGGTCTGCGGCTGTTTCCAGGAATCCGTTTTCAAAAGAGCGCATGGCGGAAAAACGGGCTGAGGAGGCTGAGGCCAAATCCAGGGCCGAGACGCCCGTCGCGAAAACCCCTGTCGCTGAAAAGGGAGAGGCCGCCGGGGCCGGGACCTTGATGGGGGAGGTCAATATCACCCCGGACGAGATACGCAATGCCCTCATCATCGAGGCCACCCCATCCGATTACCGGGTCATTGAAAATATCCTGCGACAGATTGATGTCCTGCCGAGGCAGGTCCTGATTGAGGCCACCATCGCCGAGATAACGGTCAACACCAATATGGAGTTGGGGACGGAATGGGCGCTGGGGAAGGGCGCCGCACAGGGGACAGCCAGTTTCGCGGCCACCATCAACAAGCTGATCGGAACCGGAACGGACGCCGCATATTCGGGGCTCAAGTACTCCATCGGGGTCACGGATAAATGGTATGCGGCGCTCCATGCCCTGGCCAGCGAGGGAAAGGTGAATGTCCTCTCCTCCCCCCATGTCCTCGCATCCGACAACAAGGAGGCCAAGATTGATGTCTCGAGGGAGATCCCGGTAGCCAGCGGGACAACGACCGTCGCCAGCGGCACGGTCATCGGAGAAACCACTATCGAATACCGGGACACGGGTGTGATCCTTTCCGTAACACCCCACATCAATGATCGGGGCCTGGTGACCATGGATATCAGCGAGGAAGTGAGCGACCTGGAGAAAGAGTCCGTCAATGTGGCGGGGGAGAATTATCCTGCCTTTTTCAAGCGGACGGTCAGCACCACCTTGACCGTGAGACATGGCCAGACCATCGCCATCGGCGGGCTCATCAAGGACAAGGAGGACGAAGGCATCACCGGGGTGCCCTGCCTGATCAAGATCCCCGTGCTCAGGTACCTGTTTGGCGAATATGGTAAGTCTGTGGAAAAGATCGAGCTGATTGTCCTCATTACCCCCAGGGTGGTGGCCAATCTGGATGATGTGGATGCCGTCACGGATGAATTCAAGCAGAAGGTAAGAAATGTCATGAAGCGGTTTTATCCGCAGGGATGACGTCTATCCGGCTTCAACCGCGGCAATCCGGCCAGGGAAGGGCCGCACGCCAGCTACTCAATTCCCCAGGTTCTCAATCTGCACCATGACCGTTTTTTCTCTCATCCGTCGCTGGCTGGAGGTGCCTGTTCGTTTCCGGACCCTTTTCTGGGGGTTTGTGAGCAATGAAATCCGGGGCCGGTTTGCGGGCTCCATCGGCGGCTTTGTCTGGAGTCTACTGACGCCGCTGGCCAATCTCCTCATCTATATATTTGTGTTTTCAGTGGTTCTGAAAATTCGCCTGAAGCCGATGGAAACAGGTACCGAGAGCTTCGCGGTCTTCTTTCTGGCAGGAATGCTGCCGTGGCTGGCCTTTTCAGAGGCACTCAACGGCTCCACCGATCTCTTCCTCGAGAGGGCCAATCTGATTACCAAGGTTGCCTTTCCCCTGGAGCTCCTCCCATTGACAGGCGTCATCGTGCCCTTCTTTCTAAATGGTCTCGGATTTGTCATGTATCTGGGGTATCTGATCCTAAAGGGGTACGCCCATGCGGGATGGCTCTGGCTCCCGGTGGTGATCGTTGTGCATATGGCATTTACCCTGGGCCTGGTCATCCTGATTTCGAGCCTGACTGTTTTCTTGAGGGATATCAAGCAGTTTATTGGGGTTGCCATTTCCCTGTGGTTCTTTCTGACACCGATCATCTATCCCCTCAGCATGGTCCCGGAAACCTATCGCTGGATGATTACGCTGAATCCCATGTATCCGTTTATTGATCTTTACCACCAGGTGCTGCTGCGGGGCGCTGTTTCGTGGCCGATGCTCGGATACACGGTCGTTCTGAGCGCCATTTTATTTGCGGGCGCTGTCCTGTTTTTCGAGCGATCCAAATATGCCTTCGCCGATGTCTTGTAGAGAGAAGACCCTGCAGGCCCGTCAATGAAAAGGCCGGAGACATTGACGGCGGTAGACGCGCAACACCTGACGAAACAGTACAGGGTCTACCGGAAGCCTTTCGACAGGCTTAAGGAGGCCCTTACGCGGCGGCCCTGCCATGAAATTGTGGAGGCATTATCTGATATATCTTTCGGGGTGGCCCCCGGGGATACGTTAGGGATTATCGGTGAGAACGGGGCCGGCAAGTCGACCCTGCTGAAGATACTGGCCGGGACGGTGCGGCCCAGTTCGGGTAAGATGCAGAGCCGGGGCAGACTGGCTGCCCTCCTGGAACTGGGTTCCGGGTTTCACCCGGAATTCAGCGGGCGCCAGAACATCTACCTGAATGCCGCTCTTCTGGGGCTGGAAGAGAGGGAGATCAGGGACAGAGAGGACGCCATTATCGCGTTTTCCGAACTGGGAGATGTGATTGACAGGCCTGTCAAGACCTACTCATCGGGGATGTATGTCCGTTTGGGGTTTTCCATTGCCACGAGTGTCGATCCGGATGTCTTGATTATTGACGAGGCCCTGGCTGTTGGCGACCGGCGGTTTCAGCAGAAGTGCGTGGCCCGGATGGCGGCATTCAGGAAGGCCGGCAAAACGATCATTTTCTGCAGTCACAGCATGTACCTGGTAAACGAATTGTGCTCTGAAAGCATCTGGTTGCATAAGGGACGGGTCCGCAGTTGCGGCAAAACGTCCCGCGTGGTTTCCGAATATCTGGCTTATATGAGCGACAACGGAGAAATGAAGAATCCCCGACCGGTGGAGACCTCGCAGGAAGGCGCAAGGCCGGACGTCCTGATCGAAGAGATGAGACTCCTTGACGACAAGGGGAGACAAGTCAGACAGGTCGGGCAGTTCGAGACCCTGGTATTTCAGATCAAGACCCGGTGTATCGGCCGGCCCCTGAAGGGACATGTGAGTATCGGATTTGACAGGATGGATGGTCAGGGAGTTTTCACCACCACCACCAAGCTCTCCGGTCTGAGGCCCGTTGCGTTTGCCGGGGAGAGAATCATCGAACTCGTGATTCCGTCCATACCGGTGGTGGGGGGGACATATCGGGCCAAGGCGATGGTCGGCGATGAACATGCCATGACGGTCATACACGAACTTGACAGCGGGCCGTTCAAGATCGAGAGCGACCGTCCGGAAATCGGCATGGTTTGGATCAACCACCATTGGCGGTTTCCCGGCAGTGCGGGCATATGAGCTTTGAGAACGCTTTCCATTACAGTTAATTACAAGAGCTCGGCCTTCACCCTGCAGGCGGTTCAATCGGTTCTTGACTCCGAATCTCTGGGCCCTGTTCGCGTGGTGGTGGTTGATAACAGTGAGGATAGGCAGGAGGCGGAAAGACTGCGCAACTGTCTCCCTCCCGCAGTTGTCCTGCTGCTCTGTCCCGAAAATATCGGTTTTGGTCGTGCCTGCAACCTGGCTTTTGAGCGGTTTGACGGAGACCAGATCCTTCTCCTCAATCCGGATGCCAGATTGCTGCCGGGCTGTCTGCTGCGTCTTCAACAGGCGCTCTCTGCCTCCGGACGTGTTGCGGCAGTCTCTCCGCAGATCTTCTGGGATGAAGGGCTCACATTCTATCTCCCCCGGTCCGTTCCCCCTCTTCTGTTTGAATTTCAGGGCCTTTTTGGTTCGCTGGGACCTCAGGCCCGCATCAACAGACTTCTGAGCGTGGCCTGGCGGTATTCGTGTATAAAGGCCTGGCAATCCAGGAAACCGATCAGGGTCAGCAACCTTTCCGGCGGCCACGTGCTTTTGAAAAGAGATGCCGTCGCCAGGGCCGGGGGATTGTTCGATCCCCGTTTTTTCCTCTATTTCGAAGATACGGATCTTTTCATTCGTCTGAGAAAGGCGGGCTATATCCTGATGATGGACCCTGGCGCCAGGGCGGTTCACTATGTCGACCAGTGCGGCCCCATGGACCTGGAGCGGAAGCGATCTCTTATGGCCCGATCCCAGGCAAAGCTGGTGGAGAAACATGCCAGTCGGTTCAGTCGGCGCACAAAGAAGATAGCCGATCGGCTCCTGCCTGTTTCAGAAGGTCATATGTGCGGGGTTCCGCTTCCTGACCTCGCCTCGCCTTTTGTACTGCGCGTGCCTCAACAGCTTCAGAAAAAATGGCTGTTCGAGGTGAGCCCGAACCCGAGCTTCATTCCGTCTGCGGGTCGGTTCGGAACAGGCACGCGGATGGATTTCCCTGAAAAACAATGGAAGATGATGGCCCCCGGACAATATTTTGGTCGGTTGGGAAGCCCTCAGGGGTTCGGCGGACGGTTTCTTACCTTATCTTGGCTTGTTGACGGCCGTATCTCGGGATCATGAAAAGCGACCCTCCTGTCCAGCGCCTCCCGGCGCCGTTCAATTATTACCGGTTGATTTCCAACAGTGACCATCTCCATTTCGGGCTCTGGCCCGATGAGACCCCGGAAATGACCCCTGTTGAAGAGGCGTTGCAGAATATGCTGGATCGACTGATCGCTTATTTGCCCGATCCGCCCGCCCGGATTCTGGACGTCGGCTGCGGGCTGGGGCTTTCCGCCCATGTCTTGAGCGCCAGGGGATTTGACGTCACCGCCATCGCTCCCTCTCCCGAACTCATCGAATATGCCGTTCAAAAATATGGAACGGACGGCGCGACGTTCAGGGTTCTCGACTACTTTGCCGACGATGCTTCGGTCTTTGAGGCAGAAAGTTATGACGCGCTTCTTTTTCAGGAGAGCCTGCAGTATCTTCACCCGCTTCACGAAGCGGTCAAAAAGGCCCGGCGCCTGTTGAAAGAGAAGGGCATGATCCTCATCGGCGATGAGGTCTGTTACGATCAAACCATTGGGTCTGAAACGGCCGTGCATATGGCCCGGGATATCTATGCAGCGCTTTCAGAAAGCGGATTTCGCATTATCGGGAACCATAAACTCGGCAAACGGGTCATAGAGACCTGCCGGGTCGCTGTTGAAAGGCTGACGGAGCGTTTTGACGATCTGCTGTCTGTTCTTGAGGATCCGGATGCAGAAGCCGGTCTCCGTCTTTTGCTTGAAGGCTGGAAGAAGCAGAAATCCTGGCATGAAAGCGGCCGGTTCGGCTATGAGATCTTTGCGGGCAGGAAGGATCCGTTTTTAATCCGCGGCTATGCGGAAGGTGATGAACATCAGATCGTTCCCCTGTTCAATGAGGCATTTAAAACAGACAGGACCCTCGATCACTGGTACTGGAAATATAGAGACAATCCCTATGGGTCTCAAAGGATAGGCGTGGGCACTTCCAGAGAAGGGACGGTTGTGTCTCACTATGCAGGATACCCGGTGCCCTTTTGTTCGACAATAGAGGCGGATACAAGTCCGCGGTTTTTTCTGACGGTTCATGCGGGAGATACCTTCACCCATCCCAGGGCGAGACGGATCGGTCTGGGAAAGACCGGGCTTCTTGCGAGGACGACTTTTTATTATTATGCAAAATTTCTTGAAGGATTTGTCCCTTTTGCCTATGGCTTCAATACGGCGACAATCAAGAAGCTGGGCGAGCGCTATCTCGGATACAGTTTTGGCGACCCTGTCGTCTTGTGGAGAAAACGGATTTCTCAAGGCCGGGTTGAGCGGCCCCGATTCTTCAGCAGGGTCCTGTCCGGATTGAGGGTGGAAGAGGTCCTTTCCTTTAACGACGAATGGGATGATTTCTTTGCCCGCGTCTGCCAGGCCTATGCGTTTCTGGTCAGGAGAGACGCAGCCTATCTTCGATGGCGATACCTGGAGTGCCCTGACAGGCGCTACAGGATCTTCGCCGTCCGGAAGAGGGGGATCCTGGCGGGGTGGGGTGTATTCAGGGCAAGAGGCGCAAGGCTTGTCTGGGGCGATGCCCTGTTTGACAGCCGTTTTCTTGAATCCGTGTCCTTTCTGCTGCGCCATGCTCTGGCTGTGACTTCTGAAAATGTGGAGACCATTGAGGCCTGGTTTTCCCGAAACCCGTCATGGTGGCGCGACCATATCGCTTCGATCGGTTTTGAAGCAGACTCGGAGCCGGACGGGTTGACCCTGTGTTACCGGCGGTTTTGGAACCCTCTGCTGGATGACGATGCCGTGACGGAGAGACTGACGGATCATTTCTATTATACCTGGGGCGACAGCGATCTCTTTTAGTCTACAGATTCTTCAGATTGTCCGGATGACGCCGATCTGAGAAGACTGCCATGCTTACAGAAGATGCCCTGATTCCGTTTCATGCCGCCGATCCAACCGGGAAGAAGACCCTGGTGCTGGCGCCGCATCCCGATGACGAGACCTTTGGGTGCGGCGGAACCCTCGCCCTCCATGCGAAAGCCGGCGATTCTGTGAAAGTCGTTTTTCTGACCAATGGAGACCAGGGAGACAGGTCCGGAAAATATGATAAGGCAGAATACGTAACACTGAGACGGCATGAGGCAGAACAGGCCTGTGCCTGTCTCGGTGTGACCGATCTGGAATTCTGGCCCTACAAAGACAGGTCCCTGGCCGGTTCCCGCGGCGCCCTGCGGCAGTTGATCGGCCTCCTTGAGGATTTTCGGCCTCAGATTGTCTATGTGCCCTCCCCCCTGGAGTTCCACCCGGACCACCGGGCCGCATGCCTCCTTCTCCGGGACGCTCTTCAAACCTGTAATCACGACTTTGATGTTGCCTTTTATGAAATCGGACAGCCCGTCAGGGTCAACCTCCTGGTGGATATTACCGGAGTCGCTGAACAAAAGGCCGACGCAGTGAGCGCGTACGCGAGCCAACTCGAGGAGAGGCCATACGGGGATATCTGCCGTGCCCTGAACCGATACAGGAGCCTGACCTTGCCGGAAAATGTGACGGCTGCCGAGGGATTTTCCGTATGGCATTCGGACATCATCAGAAAGATGGGGCCGTACGCAATCCCCCTTCAGCAGGCGGAAAGGCTCCTGCCGGGTCCCGGGGAGACAGGGCCCCTGGTTTCAGTGATCGTTCGCACAAAGGACCGGCCGGCTCTCCTGGCAACGGCCTTGACATCGATTGCACGGCAGACCTATGCCAATTTGGAGATCGTGGTGGTGAATGACGCCGGCCAGGATGTCCGCGAGGTGGCAGCCGCCTCAGCCGGCGGGATACCAATGACCTATATTGCCCACGAAACGTGCAAGGGAAGGGCGGCTGCGGCCAACACGGGCCTGAAAGCGGCAAAGGGGCTGTATCTGAATTTTCTGGATGACGATGATCTGTTTTATCCGGACCACATTGAGACGCTGATGCGCCGGCTTCAAACCGAAAATGAAAATATTGCCTATACGAGTGTGGTCAGCGTTTATTTCAACGGCCCACCGGAACACCCTGAAAACTGCTTCAAGAAGGTCGTCAACCACGACATCGATTTCGACCCTGAGCGGTTGCTCTTTCAAAACTATATCCCCATCATGAGCGTCCTTTTTCACCGGGATGTCCTCAGCAAGGTGGGTGACTTTGACATCCAGCTCGATCTTTTTGAGGATTGGGACTACTGGATCAGGGCCTCAAGGTATTTCCGTTTTCATCATATCGATAAGGTAACAGCCGAATACCGGTTTTACGGCTCAGAAACGACCGAGGCCTCCCATCAGAAAAAGTACGCGTTTTCTCAGGCTCAGGCGGAAATTTTTGACCGGGTAGCCCCTTTTTTAGACGGGAAAATCTGGACAAACCTCCTGAACAGCCCATTTCTGGCTGAGCTCAGGCGTGACAGGGGCGCAAGGGAGACAGGCGTTGAGTACAAAAAGATCGAAAAGGCCCTTGATGATGCCCGTAAGAGACTTGAGAGGGCCAACACCGTGATCGCTCAACTTCAGAAGAAGAACGAGGCCAACCAGGTACAGCTTCAGGAGATCCTTTCCTCGAGGGGGTGGCTGTGGCTGGGCCGGTTCAGGAGATGGAAACGCAGGCTGTCTCTCCGGTCGCAATATTAAGGATCATCGTAACTCTTTAGGTTTTTGATATTTGATAAAATGGTTCGCAACAGGACCGGCCCATGGGCCTCCTGCCATGTTTTCAGATGGCTAACGTGTTACGGATCATTCAGGCGGGTCATCCGATTTTGCCATGGCGGAAGTAAGCATCTGTATCCCAACCTATAATGGCGCCTTATACCTGGAAGAATGCCTGGAGAGCGCTGTTCGGCAGCGCTTTGCCGATATCGAAATCGTTGTGGTGGATGATTGCTCCACAGATGATACGTGTGCCATTGCCCGGCGTTATGCAGGGCGCGACCGGAGGATCAGACTTATCCGTAACCGCACCAGGCTGGGTCTGGTCAGAAATTGGAACCGATGCCTTCAGTATGCTGCCGGAAAATGGGTCAAGTTTCTCTTTCAAGATGATTTCATAACGGACGCATGCGTCGAAAGGATGCTGGACGCCGCCGGGGCCGTCAAAGAGGATGGGCCCCACGGTTTTGTCGTGTGCGAGCGGGAGTTTGTCATTGAAGAGGGGGTGTCGCAGGGGCTGAGGCATTTTTACGAGAACGCAGTGATCAGATTACACGATGTTTTTCCGGACAAATCGCACATCTTGCCCGAAGAGCTGTCAGAGGCAATCCTGATCAAAGGGGCGGGGTGCAATTTCATCGGCGAGCCCACTTCCGTCATGATACGGCGCAGCCTCTGCTTTCAGCATTCCTTTTTTAACCAGAATCTCATCCATCTCTGCGACCTGGAATACTGGACGCGGATCGGGACGAACGAAGGCTTGGCGTATCTTCCCGAAAAACTTGCTTTTTTCAGGGTGCATAATCGATCGGCATCTACCTATAATCATGAACACAGCCGTTTCGAACTGGAATACCTGGACAAGATCATCCTGCTGCACGACTATCTCTATCATCCCTGCTATTTGAATTTGAGAAAAGCGGCCGATTCTGAAAAACGGCTGTCCCGCCAGTTGGAAAATGCGTTGATGAAAACGGCAGATACAGGAGGCGCATATGACCGACAGGACCAGGAGATCCTGCTGCAGGCCTTGGCTGAAAAATATCCCATCCTGAAGAACGGGGTATGAGCCTATTCTGGAAAACAGCGACGCTTTTGATGCGGCGTTTGGTTTGCCGCATCTTCAAAGGGGTGGGGGCAACTTCTGCGATCCGGCTGTCTCAGGGGTAGTAGCAGGAAGATGATGAAAGGAAATTCGGGCGGAACCGATAATGAGCTGGGTCAAATTCCTTGCCTTTCTGGCGCCTAAGGTTTGTGGACCGGGGGTGCTTCTAACGGTATCATGTCTGTCTTTATTCGGGACGCCTCCCGCATACGGCAGTCAATCTCCGTCCGTCGGGGTGGCCATCATCCTCTCTAAACAGATCAGACCCTATCTGGAGGCTGTTGAGGGTCTCGAAGCCGGCCTTGCATACAATGCCGACGTCAAAACTCAGGTCTTCGATCTTGAAAAGCTAAATGATAATGAGCGGGTGGAGCTGTTCGGAGAGAAAAGCCTGAACGAATTTGCCCTTTTTGTAGGCGTTGGCCCCGAGGCTGCCCAATACCTGTGGGAAGGGGTTGAAAAAAAGGGTGCGTCAGGAATATCAAAAACATACTGCATGGTTCTAAATCCCGAAAAGGTCATTGGTGAAAAAGACCGCGGTTGCGGAATCCCTCTGAATATTCCTGTTGAAACCCAGATGGAGATGATCAGCCGGGGGTTTCCGTCTGTAAGGCGCGTGGGGCTTCTTTATGACCCTGAACACAACGCCGGGTTTTACCATAAGGCCGCAGGCGCTGCTTCCTACCTGAACCTGACGGTCCTTCCATTGGAAGTTTCCTCAAAAAAGGACATTCCCGCCATGTTGAACCGTCAATGGGGTCGGCTGGACGCACTATGGCTCATTCCAGACCGCACCGTGATATCTGAAAGCATCGTTAACTACCTGATCAAAGAGGCTTTTTTACGGAAAGTGCCGGTGATCGGATACAACCGGTTTTTTTATGAAGGCGGAGCCGCCCTGGCCTTTGTGTTCGATTACAGGGAACTGGGTCAACAATGCGCTCAAAAAGCCCTGAACATCCTGTCAGGGAAGCCGTGCAGGGACACGCCGCCCCTCTTTCAGGTATGGATCAATGAGGGAGTTGCCGGGAAGCTTGGACTCAGGCTTTCTGAAGGGTATCTGCCACCCATTCGGTCAGGTCCGTAACGCATGGCATCCTGATAAGCTTTATGAAGACTGACCTCTTTAAAAATTTGGGCATAAACCTGAGGCTTCTCTTGTCTGTTTTTGCGCTTATCAGTGCGACCACGTTTACCCTCGGCTATGTGGGCATCAGCATCTCCCGTCAGTTTATTCAGGGCCGGTTCGAAAAACGCATCTCTTTTTTAGCAAAGTATCTTGCGCTGAATGCAGAATTGGGCGTTTTAATCGAAAATAAAGGCATGCTGAACAAACTTGCCACGAGCCTGATGACCGAGGACGATGTGGCGAGAGTGATCATTTCAGACAGGGAGAGGCGGGAAATCATCGCCCTGTCGAGAGATGTTCCAGGGCCCTTTTCGACGGTTGAAGAACCGATCCTGCTGTCGGAGTCGGTACCGTACGGCGAGGTGTTCGAGTGGCATTCACTTTCCGATAAGGGAGCGAAAGTCATCGGAAGGGTTCGAATTACCTACAGCACCTATTACATCGAACAAATCCTCACGGTTATGGGAAAGCGCTTTATCTGGTTTTCCGCCGGGATGGCTTGCCTGGCCGGACTGGTTTTCTATTTTCTTTCCCGTTCTATCGTGAGGCCGGTGACGCAACTTGCCCAGGTGGCAAGAGGGGTGGCGCGCGGCGACATGGCGCTGCGTGCCCAACCGGGGGGCCTTCCCGAGACAAGGGACCTGGCTGTGGCCTTTAATTCCATGCTCGACTCCCTGAAATGGAACCGGGACGCCCTCGAAAGCGCCTATCAGGAGATCATCCAGCAGAATTCCCTGGCGGAAGTGGGGAAGTTTTCGTTGATGATCGCCCACGAGGTGAAAAATCCCCTGAGCATTATCAAAAGCTCTCTGGACGTGTTCAAGAGCGATCCCGCCGTCTTAAAAAACGATACTGTAATCTACTATATGGAAGACGAGATTCGACGTCTCAACACCCTGATTGAAGACTTCCTGGCCTTTGCCAGGCCGGGGCGGCCCTGCTTTCGTCAGGTGGACGTGAGCGGCCTGCTCAGGGAGATGGTGGAAAAATTTGAGATACAGAAGGCAGGGGCCGGGGTGGAAATCCGTTCCTGTATTCAACCGGGACTCAGGCATGAAAAGATGGATCCCGATATGTTTGCCCGGGCCATTGCCAATATCCTGAAAAACGCCTTCGAGGCAAACGGCGACAGAGGCGAGGTCCGGTTGACGGCTGCCATGGAAGACGATGCGGTTCGAGTGGATATCGAAGACCAGGGGAACGGGATTGCCAAGGACGATATCCACAGGATCTTCGAACCTTTCTATACCACACGGTCAAAGGGGACCGGTCTGGGACTGGCGTATGCGTCGCAGGTGGTCAGCGTTCACAAAGGGGTCATCACCGCACAGAACAGAAAAGAAGGGGGCGCCTGTTTTCGCCTCGAAATCCCGATCGATCCGGCGGTAAAACCCCCCTTTCCACCTGCGGCCCCCGCATCCGGTCAGTCACTTCAACCTTGATGCATTCGCAAAAAGTCAAAATCTCGCGCAAAGACGCAAAGCACGAAAAGATATCTTTAATATTTCAACCAGATTCGCTCCGTGTTCTCTGAGAGCTTTGTGAGAGATATCACTTTTTACGAGATTATCAACCTTCCGTCACAACAAAACAGGGAATTGCTGTATGGCCCATATACTTGTCGTCGATGATGAAGAGAGGATGCGACACCTGCTGTCGATTATGCTTACAAGGAAAGGGCACAGTGTGGAACAGGCCGGGGACGGGATGGAGGCCCTGGAGATGATCCAGTCCACGCCCTTTGATATGATCATCGCGGACATCAAGATGCCGCGAATGGACGGCACGGAGCTGCTCGAGAAGGTCATGGAGATGGACCTGCCGTGCCCGGTGGTATTCATTACCGCATTTGCGACCGTGGAATCGGCGGTGGAGGCCATGCGTAAGGGGGCTGCAGACTACATCACCAAGCCGTTTGATGAGGACCGAATCCTGTTGACGGTTGAGCGAACGTTCAATATCTCGCGGATCATGGCGGAGAACAGGGATCTGCGGCAGGAACTCCAGAAGGCCGCCGGGAGCGAGGAGATCGTCTACGGGTCCCCGTCGATGACCCGCGTCATGGAACTTGCTCTGAAGGTCTCGAAGAGCGATTCTGCGGTCCTGATCCATGGGGAGTCAGGGACCGGCAAGGAGCTTCTGGCCGGTTACATTCACTACGCAGGTCCCCGCAGCAAGAACCGGTTCGTGCCCGTCAACTGCGCCGCCATTTCATCGAACCTGATCGAATCCGAGCTGTTCGGCCATGAAAAGGGATCGTTTACAGGGGCACATCGACGGGTGGCCGGCAAATTCGAGTATGCCTCAGGAGGGACGCTCTTTTTAGACGAGATCGGGGACCTTTCCCTCGAGGCCCAGGCAAAGCTCTTGCGGGCCCTTCAGGAAAAGAAAATTCAGCGGGTGGGCGGCAACGAGCAGATACCGGTTGACGTGAGGGTCATCTGCGCCACAAACCGGGACCTCGATGGACTTGTGGAAGCCGGGGCATTTCGACAGGACCTCCTTTTTCGAATCAATGTGTTCCCGATAACGCCGCCCCCCTTGAGGGAGCGCCGGGATGACGTGCCGCTCCTTGCCAGGCATTTTCTCTCACGCCTCGGTTGCAGGCCGGATGTCCAGATAACCGGCGGGGCCATGCGGTTGCTGATGGAATACCATTGGCCGGGGAATGTAAGAGAGCTGTCCAATGTTGTGGAGCGGGCCATGATCCTCGCGGGGGACAACCCGATTACCGCTCAGACCCTCTCATTCCTTAACAAGGCGCAGGCAACCGGCAACGGCGAGATGGAATTGCCACTCCCTGCAGGGGGTGTATCGCTCGAAAAAATCATAGAGGATCTTGCAAAAAAGGCCCTTGAAGTGTCAGGAAACAATCAGACTGCCGCAGCGAAGCTACTGGGGCTTACCCGTGCGAAGTTCAGGGTCCTTTTGCGAAGGGTATCCCGTGAAACGTAAGACTGCCCAAATCGTTCTTCTGGCGCTGGCTGCCCTTTTCGCCAGCGGTCTGTCTCTCATGGCGGCATCCGGAGAGGCGGCTTCGGAAGAAAACGATACGATTCTCATGTTTGTGGGCGAGGATATCGAGGTCCTTTCCCTTGCTTCGAGGCGCGAGGAGGGTGTGTGGCAGGCGCCGGCCGTGGGCCAGGTGATTACCCGAAATGTTTTCTGGAAACAGGGGGTAAAGACCGTGAGCCAGGCTTTGGAGATGGCTCCGGGCTTCTACATGGCCCGGAAGGAATGGGGTTCGGAGGCCTATCTCAGGGGAATTCCCGATTCCGTTCTGCTCCTCTATGACAATCTGGTACCCATGGGGTCGGATGTAACGAAAACCCTGCAACCCCTTGATTATGAGCTTTCGCTGGCCCCTGTCAAGAGAATGGAAATTGTCCGGGGTCCCGGGTCGGTCCTCTGGGGCCCGGATGCATTTGCAGGGATTGTGAACGTCGTCCCCATGACGGGGAAGGACCTGGACGGGGTCGAGGCAGGCGCCCTGTACGGAGGGCCCGGGGACCATGGCTCTGTTTATGTGAACATGGGGCGCGATGGCGGGGAGTGGGATGGATTTCTCTCTCTTAGCGGCCGCACCATACAGGAAGACGACACAACGTGCAATATCGTGAGGTTCTGGGGGGACGGCAAGAAAGCGTATCCATATGAGGACCGGTTCGGAGAGGAACAACCGGGTCGATCCCACTACCTGGAGGCATCGGGGAATCTTTCCTATAAGGACTGGTTTACCCTGTCTGGACTGATCTCCGATTACAAGCGGCCTTACGCCATCAGCGGGCCTGAAGAGAGCAGTGGAGAACAGGACCTCACCTGGCCGGAGAGCAGGAGCGGACCGTTCGGGTTTGTCAAGTTAGAGGCCAAGAGAAAACTGGATCCCTCTTCGGGCGTACGCTTTGCCGGTTACTGCAACTGGATGGATCTTGAGTATGACATCATAGACCGTACGCTGGATCAGGAAGAAAAGCGCTTCTATGGAGAACTCATATATGACCGCACCTTTTTTGCCAGGAAGGGCATTTTTACCGGCGGGGCGGCCTACCGGAAGACGGACGTCCGGAATGCCCCGATCTGGAAGAGCTATTTCCCCGATTATGTGGCGCAGGAAAAAACCACCTTCTTACCCCTCTACACCCTTGAGACCTACGATGACCGGCTCTGGTCCCTGTTTGGACAGTACACCCACAGGATGGGGGATTTTGATTTTTCCGTAGGCCTCAGAAACGATGATCATGCCCAGTATAAGGATGCACTCAGTTATAATGCCGGGATCGTCTGGAATCCCTGGTCGGAATGGATGTTCAAGGCCCTGTACGGGACTGCCTACCGAACCCCTTTTGCCAGACAGCTCCTGGGAGATGAAACCCCGGATCTTGAGGAAATAGAAACCTTGAACCTGCAGATTGGATGGAAACACTCTGAAAAAGGAGAGCTGAACGTATGCGGTTTTGCCAGTAAAATAGAAAACCATCTGATGGAAGATCCCTATGCAGGTCTTTCCAAGCCGAATCATCAGAAACTGTACGGGGTTGAGCTGACCGGGCGGTTTTCTCCTTTCAGAGACCTGGACATTTCCGCCAACCTGACACTTCAAAACAACAGCGGGCCCGATGAAACCTATCGTTACATCAAGTACTGGGACCCTGATCCCCATTATGAGGAGCTGAACTTTCCTTATGACACCGGCCCGAAGAGACTGTTCAACCTCATGGCAACCTGGCGACCGGGTGACAGGGTGACCCTTTTTGCGAGGCTCGGTTATCATTCATCCACACAACTGGTGTATCCGAGGGCCGATGCCTTTCAGCATATACCGGGCGCCTGGGTCTTGAACATGGCGGCCACGGTCCGCGATATCCTTTTGCCCGGGCTGGATCTCCAGATCTCCATAAGGAACCTGACAAACAACCATTACGAGACAGCGGGAACGTATAGGACCATATCCGGAGAGCCCTTTACAGCAGAGGTCATACTGAGAAAGAGGTGGTAGGGGGGTGGCTGAATTTAGCCAGAGTTGGATGGATTTAGCCGGCCTGTCCGGAAAATCCCCGGGCCTGATGCCTGATGCCGGCTGCCGGACGCTTTAGACCTTATTTCCAGGTTTTCTGTCATGAAAAACAAGAAAAATCTTTGCGCCCTTGCGTCTTTGCGAGAGTCCCGCCTATAATTGTGCCAAATGGCGGGATTGGTTGCGGCTATCCGCGTTAGATATGCAGAACACCTGTCCAGGGGGAAAGGCACGCTATTTGCAAATAATATTGCTGATATGCTGAAAATCATCAATATACTCCTGGTGGCTTTGCCCCTTTACTTCGGCGCCTGCCAGATGGTGTATTCAGAAGAGATTTCACCTTCTGAGGATGAGGTTTATCTCCTTGATCTGATCAACGAAGCGAGAGAAGATCCTCTCGGCATGGCTGCATCTTTGGGGGTGGACCGCGAGACGGTCCTCCACGACCTGCCTCAACTGCGGGATGTGTTGACAGGGGGCCTCGCCCCTCTGAAGTTTGACGAAAGGCTCTATAAGGCAGCCTTCGGCCATACCCAAGAGATGATTGCCGGCATCTATTTCGGGCACGACTCGCTGGACGGACGAACATATGCCGAGCGAATCAGAGAGACCGGCTACCTGGCGGCAGGGTGCGGAGAGTCTCTCGGCGTGGTTGCGTTTCAAAACCTGATGCCGCCTTCAGAGGCTGCCAGGGCTGTTTTTGAATCCATCTTCCTCGCTGAACTGGATCCCGAAACAACAGAGGAGCGGAATATTCTGAGTCCTGAGAGGACCGAAACAGGCATTGTCCTTGGCGGTGGCCGGTTCATTGCGGGCGGGGCAACCCTGAATGCCTATGTGGCCACCCTGGACTTCGGAAAGCCCGCTGCCGACCCCGAGGCGGTTGGGCATGTCCTTGTCGGGATGATCAACGCGGCCAGGAATGATCCGGGTCAGGCGCTTCTCAATGCGGGCATTGATCAGGTCGACGCTGCAGAGGCCTATGGGAATCTGGCATGGGCCCTGGACGGGCCCCTTGCCCCTCTTGCCTGGAATGAAAAACTCCATGAAACAGCCACGGCGCATTATCGGGACATGCGCGATCAGTTGTATTTTGACACCGTTTCCCCGGATGGTCTGACCCCTTTCGACAGGGTTGCACTCACGGGTTATGGCCCTGCTTATGTGGGTGAAAGCCTGTGCATGATATCAGCGGTGGTGGATGTTGAGAAGGCCGATAGCGCCTTCGATGTCGCCCGCCGGCTCTATGAGCGGATACTCACAGACGATGCGGACCCGGAATCCGGCGTCGAAAGAAATATGTTTAACCCGATTGTGACGGAAGTGGGGGTGGGCGTTGACACGGCCTTTCGGGTCGCCGGCGACGAACAATCCCTCAGCTATGTGGTGGTTGCGGATTTTGCTGAGCCCTTCTGGCAGAGATATCAGAGATTTTTTGTGGTGGGGACGGTGTACGAGGACCGTAACCATAACGGCCTGATCGAGGAAGATGAGGGGATCCCCGGTCTGAAGATAGCGCTCAAACCCGGGGATGCGCCTGACAGTCCGGAGGTCGCGACAGCAACAAGTGGTCCGGCCGGTCACTACCAGATCAACGTATACGGGCTCTCGACAGGCGCCATGGCGTTCTATGTGGAGTGGGAGGGAGACATTCTGGGGCCTTTTCCCATTGTTCTGGAGAAGGCAGGGCTCAACCTCCTGAAGAACCTGAGGATAGAGCCCGGTATGGAGGGCGCGATCCGGCCGGCGTGGTGAAAAAAAGCTTGACAGGTCAGGACGGATGTGCTAATACTGCCCCGAATAATAGATGAAGGAAGCAATGCTGCAGCGGGGGCGAAAGAAGAGATCAGTGATAAGACCGCAAAATTTTAATGGAAAAGCCTTGACAACGGAACACGTCAATTAGATAATCCGGCTTCAAAAACAAAGGACGAAGATAAGGTTAGCTGCGTATCAAAAATTTATCATTAAAGGGAGGTGATAGCGCGACGGTCAGGAAACAGGGATGGTCATACAAGTGGGGAATTAACGTTCAAGTCTTAAGAATTTAATTTCAGGAGGAAAAGAGCATGAAAAAGATGTTAAAAGTATTTGCGCTTCTGGTGGGGCTGGTTCTGATCGCAGGCCCATCATATGCCTTGATAGGTATTGACGATGCCGTTCCGGGCCACGACATCATCGTTCCGTTTGTCGTGGAGATCGGCGCCACGGGTCTCGATACCCTGATCATCATTCAGGAAATTTCAGACAATGCAGCCCTGGGCGCCACCGAGGCAAAGGCGGCCGGTCTGATTCACTGGTACATGTACAACTCGGCCTCACTGGAACTCAAAAACAGGATCATCCCTTACAGTGGCGGCGATGTGGTGCCGGTGAGCGTGCGCGATCTCATCAATGCCAACTGCACGGATGCCGATCGGGCCGCCATGTCGTTTGATTTGAACGGCGACGGAACCGCCGATTCCTATGTGGGATATATGTATTTTGACAACCTCGTTAATATCGTGAGAAACAACCTGGTCGCCTACTTTCACTACGTCGAGCTGGCAGCAGGCAGGGCCAGCGGCGCCTATGCGGCCATGAAGGAGTGGACCGGGCCCGGCGTGGGTGTCAACACGACATTCAACAACATACTGGGTTACAACTATGCGCAGTATGCCGTTGCAAACCCCACGGGCGCTGGCTCTGAGCCCAACTTCAACATCGCCGCCAATACCAGCCCGACCGACTTTGAAGCTTTTTCGCCGGCGGCCTATTACTGGAGCGCCTTTAGGGAGCGCGCAGTTCCCGATGCCGTTATTGCAGGTCTCGGGCCGGTGAACCTCAACTTCATCCGGTTCGTCCCGCGCTTCTATCTCCACAATGCCAACGGCGAGACCCAGATCATCCTGTGGAAAAACAGGAATCACAATCAGGTCGGGGTCAACAACCGGATCGGCATCTTTATGTGGAACGAGAGTGAAGTCAGGGTTTCAGGATGGTTGAACCTTCCCCTTGAGCTGAACATCATCAGGGTCAGGGACATCCTGCCCCCGGATTTCCTGGCGGCCTACCCCTCGGGCGGGTGGATCGATATCCTGATCGCCGGCGATGCCGGTGTGATCAATCCGGCGCTGATGCCTGCCGGCTACCTGCAGAACTGGAGATACACGGAATTCCTGATGTGGACCTGGATGTATGCAGCGGATACCGCCGCATCGCTCAACTGGGCCTCGCTGTGGACCGACAGGCAGGTGGGTACGCAGGGTACTGCACCACGTCCGACCGACTAATCAACAATACGGGTCCGGGACCGGTTCGACGGCCGGACCCCTTAACCTAAATTCATGGGTTCAAAAAAAGCGGGCGCTATGCCCGCTTTTTTTGAACCCCGCAGGGTGGGCACTTTTCTTTAGAATATAGATAACGGAGATACCATTGAGCGTATCAAGAAGCATCTTGAAATTGCTGGGGATGTTGATCCCCCTCACGTTGGCGTGTGCCTGTGATTCAGGGACAAAGGGATCGGCCCCGAAGCCGCAGGCAGAACAGAAGGTGGAAGGGTTGCGTTTTGCGGATGCATCCAAAGGTCTTCCCGCCAAAGGGCTCTGGCGTCAGTCCGTCGCATTTTTTGACCTGAACGGCGACGGGCAGATGGATATTGTGGCGCCGCCTCCCCGGAAGTCGGAAAAATATGCCAAACCCGTGGCCTGGTATGGTAACGGGAAGGGCGAATGGTCGGAGGCGGTCCTGGAGGCCCCCGGCGATGCGATCTATGATTACGGCGCTGTCGGGGTGTCGGACTTTGACGGCGACGGCATACCCGATCTGGTGCTTGCGATGCACGGTACCGACCCGAGCCTCAAGGCCCTCAGGGGGTTGGGGCAAGGCCGGTACGCGGACTTTTCAGAGGGTCTTCCGGCTGCCGGCGCGTTCAGGTCGCGGGCGCTGGTTCTGGATGATGTCAACAACGACGGCAAGGTCGATGCGGTTTTCCTGTCAGAGAGACCCGTCTATGGGACAGGGGACAGCGGCAAAAGCCCGGTCTGGGGGTGTTCCTGGACCGGCGAAAAGTGGAAATGCGATCGGTTCGGGAGTGCGGAGGAGTTGAGCGGGCTGTTTGGCGATCAGTTGTGTACCGGTGACGTGAACGGCGACGGCAACAGGGACCTTGCCCTTAGCTCTTTCGCAGCGCAGAACAACCGGATTGTCTGGCTCGGTGACGGAAAGGGCGGTTTTGTTCCTTTTTATAAAGGGCTTCCCCAGGAAAAGCTCTACTATTCCGTGGCCCTCGCTGACATTGACAGGGACGGAAGGGACGATCTGATTGCCTCGCTTTCGGGATTCGGGGAAAAGGCCTTTACAGGTCTCAAGGCGTTTTTGAGCCGGCCCGATACATTTGAAGAGATTTCCGAGGGCCTTCCGGATCGTACCACGTTCCGTGCGATCACCACTTCGGACCTGGATGGCGATGGAACTCCCGAGATCATCGGGGCGACAGCGGCGGGCGGTTTGGCCCTGTTTTCCTACAAAGAAGGGCGGTGGCACAGGATGGACGTTTCAGGCCTGCCGGAAACCGGTCTCAACAGGACCTATAATGTCTACTGCCTTGACCTGAACGGGGATGGGCTGAATGATATTGCGGTCAATTACTCTCTTGAAACAACCGACTCGGGCGGCATCCGGGTATTTTATAATGTATCGAATCAAGGACCCAAGGAGAAAGGCCGGTAATGCACAGGTTTGGGGGGGATATCATATACGGACTCAAAAGGGCTGTTGGGGCATGGTGCGCCGTTGTCATCGGTCTGGTGATATGCCTGGTCCCGCTTTCGGGGTGTGATGACGGGCAGAAGATGTCCGATCCGAAGGCGTCTTTGGAGCAGGCGGCCATAGCCTACTGGACCGCAAGATTCATTGACAGGGATTATAAGGCTGCCTACGAGATGGAGCTGGAAAAGGGGACCCTCCCCTTTGAGAAGTATCTGGAGCGTGTGCGGAACGCGGGGGAGATCGCCTACAAGTCGATTCGAGTCGATACGGTGAAGACTGAAGACGGCAAGGGGTTTGTAACGCTGATGGTGGCGTGCAGACTGCCCAGTGCGCCGGTCGACCAGGAGCTGCCGCTCAAGGATGTCTGGACCCTGGAATCCAACCAATGGAGGCATGTGCTTCCTCAGAAGTAGCGGGCCTCTGCTTGACGGCCCTGATGGTAAACCCGTGGGTCCGGAGTGATCTCTCATTCGCGTCGTCTACCGCGCTGCACATGTTCCGGATAAAGAGCTCCCCCTCCGGGGTGGGCGGGAGCTGTTCCCGCTGAAAAATATCGGTGGAAAATCCTGCCCGGCGGAGGGCGCTCCGAATAGACGATTCGGTAAACCATCTCAAATGGCCGATACATGCCAGACCTAAAGGGACATACTGAAAGCTTCCCCTCAGAAGCGCCCTGACAATGGACCAGTGGCCCGCGTTGGGGATGCTCAGCACAAGGTGTCCGTCCTCTTTCAAAAGACGATTCAGATCGTTCAGGATTCTCCAGGGGTCCTGCAGGTGTTCCAGGATATCCCCGCAGTTGATAAGGTCGAAGACACCCCGTATGCCGGCTTCTTCGATCGGACAGTTGATCACTTCATCATAATAGGGAAGCGCAGATTCCGCCAGTATGGGGTTGAGTTCTATGCCGACCAGGTAAATCGCCGGACGCCTCTGTTTCAGTGCCTTGCCATATCCTCCCATGGCGCATCCGATGTCCAGGATCCGTCCGACGCCCTCTGGAACCAGGCCCACAAGGTCTACCCGCTCCGTTTCAAAACCCTTCAGGAAACCGCAATGGACCAGGGCGCCCGGTGAAACGGCCATGGCCCCACCGCCCATGTCTGAAATAACAGCGGGGAGGTCAGAGAAAAGGGTCTGCTCAGGAATCTCCCTCAAAAGGCCCATTCGGCACAGGATGCAGGCAGGATCCAGAAGATCGACGGGAACGGCCCTGTCGGCGTTTTTTTGCAGAAGCAGTTCCGTTACCTCAAGATAGGTCTCTATGTCAACATAGGGTGATGGGAGAGCCGCTGTCTGAAGGGGGAAGGCTGTCTGATTGTAGACCGGGCCGCAGGCACGATAACCCTTTTCCATGCACCTGGCCAGGGTTCTGACTGCAGATGCCGACAGGACGATTTCCGGGTGGGTGATCAGGATCGCCATATCCCCGTCAACTTGTGGAAGGATGTCTCCAACGGGTGTATCCGTGGGGCATTCGATCCACGTCCAGCCCGAGCCGCCCTCCTGACAGAGCTGTCTGCTGAGATTTCGGCAGAAATCATAAGAGAACCGGATTTCGTCAATTTCCGGGGCCACAATTTTCGGCCATATAATCGTCAGGAATGCAGTCATCGTCATGTAAGGGCCGGGAAATTTCGCTCGCGACAGTTCGGCTCTGGGAAAGGCAGTATAGGGAGAACGGGCGCAGGAGTCAATGGCGATTTTGAAGCGCTTCTGTGAAGGCGCTCAACAAACGGTCGGCCACATCCGCGGTCCGGAAGCGGCCTGCTTCCGGGGGACCCATGGCTGAAAGCCGGGCGCGGCGCGGCAGATCCGGCAGGAGGCGCGAGATCGTCAACCTGAGCGCCGGGACGCTGCCTACCGGGTAGTATTCGGCTGCGTCCCGGGCGATATGCCGGTGCCCGGGGGTGTCGGAAAGGATGGCGGGCAGTCCCGAAGAGAGGGCTTCCAGCACAGGGAGGCCGAACCCTTCCTCTGGATGCGAAGGGCCTATAAAAAGGTCTGAAGCGCGGTAGAGTCGACCCATCTCGGAAGGGGACAGTCTGTAGTGGTATATGTCGGGTGTGAAAATGGCCTTTTCCTCTGTTGAGATAGGCCAGGTAGAGACCCTGTGCAGACGGAAAGCGATCCCTGATCGGCGCAGATCAGCCAGGACCTCCAGCACCTCCCGGATGCCCTTGAGATCGGCCTCAAAGATTCCTATCAAAAGAATGGTTGGTGGGAAGCGGTCAAAACGTCTCATGGGAGCCGGCGGGAATTCTTCAGGGCTAAAGGTCTGTCCCACGTAGGTAACCGGGGTATGCCCCGCGGTTCTCAGGCGCTCGGCCAGATGGGGTGAGACAGCGAGTTTGTGCGTAGGCTGGGCATAGGCCGATTCGATCTCGGCCCGGTTGGGGCGATTGAAGGAAAAATCCGGCTCGTACCCCTGACAGAGATGGAACACCGGACCCTTGAAATCCCTCACTGCTGAGACAACCGTGGTCCAGAACGTGGCGACCCGGATATCGGCATTGGCAAGGGCGCGGGATGTGTCAAACGGCGTTGTCTCCCATTGCGCCTTTCGAAGGGTAAACCAGGCTGGCTTTGGCTCGGGGCAGGCAATCGTTACCGTGTATCCGCGGTCGGCCACCGCTTCCGCCTGCTGAAGAATAACGCGCAGGCCCCCGCAAATGACACTCGATGCTGCCAGGTAGACAATATCCGGCTTTCTAATCTGTATCACCTCTGTTCTTTGATGATCTTTTTGTATTGTTCCGACCCGCGGATGTTCTCGAGATCCTTGTCGGTCATAATGAGCCGCCAGTCATTATATCCCTGTTGAATCGCCTTCTTCAACCACTCTATGGAATCTTCGGTTTTGTTCTGCAGTGAATATAGACAGGCGATGATATATGAAAACAGTGCATTTTGCGGTTCCAGGGTCAGCGCTTTTTTGTACCAGGTCACGGCCTTTTCGTAGGCCTTCTGACGGGCCCAAAGGCTCCCGAGGGCGGTGACTGCCGAGGTGAATTCCGGGTCAATGGATAATGCTGTTTCAAACTGTAACCGGGCCTGATCCAGATCTCTCCGGGCCGCATACAGGTTTCCCAGCTGGTAGTACAGCGCTGGATTTACGGGGTCTTCTTTCAACTGCCGCTGGACGGTCGCAAGGGCTTTTCCCTCCATTTGTTGAGCTGCCAGCGCATTTTTCAAAACCGTATTGGCGATGGGGTCTTTGGGATTCAACCGTAACGCCTCGAAAAGCGGTTGAATCGCCTCTTCAGGCATCCCATTTTGAAATGCCGACAGACCGATATGACGGTATGCGGGCGCCTTGTCCGGTAAAAGGGGCAGCTTATCCCTGATGGACGCGATGTTTAACAGGAGGCATTCTTTTCTGAGACTGTCATCGTCAATGAACGAGAAGTCGTGGATGATGTTGCCGGCGCAGTAGGACGTTAGAACCTTTTTGTAGTGGTCCCGTTGCTGTTTCGTTGCGCCGGAAAGATCGACCATGTTCCTGCTGTGGACGTTGAAAGAAAAGGCGTATTCTGCAAGATCTATCTGCGTGTCGATATCTGTTTTGTTATGCCGCACGATCGTCTCCGTCTCTTTGCTCAAGAGCCTTTTCTTGGCGAGATTGTTTGCGATTGTCTGGTCGAACGCGGCTAAATACATCAGCTTGGGGGCCTTAAATTCGAGCCAGGGTCGGTTATCCGTATTGATGATCCCCTGTCCAAAGACCTTGGCAAGGTCCTCGCTCAGAATGAGATTGTAGAAAAGCGTGGGGTTCAGCAGTCTCATATTGGTCGACCGCCTGGCACAGGGGAGGTTTGCTGCGGCCACATTGACATCAAGCCGCCCATCTCCCTTAAGACCGACCAGCAGGAAGTCCGATCCGATCTTCCCTTCAGGGTTTGCGGTCACCAAGAGACCGTTGGGGAAGACCTTCGAAAAGGTGCGTCCCACGAGTGCAAAGGTCGGCCAGTCCATCTGGTAGGAATGGATCCACTGGACAAATATCCCCCCATCCTTCAATCTGCTCTTGGCAAGCTCCATGAATTCACGCGTGAAAAGCGTTGCAAGGCCGGCCATCCATGGATTGGAAGGCTCGGAAATGATCACGTCGTATGTGCGATCGGTCAGTTCCAGGTGCGCCCGTCCGTCCTGAATAATCAGCTCCGACTTTGGGTTTGAAAGGACTTGATTGTTCCATGGGAGAAAAAAATCGCTGGCAGCCACCACCTGACGGTTGATTTCGACGGTATCGAGGCGTTTGACCGGATAGTGAAGGATTTCACCGGAGGTGATGCCGCTGGCCAGGCCGAGCACAAGGACATCATCCGGGTGCGGATGGAACAACATGGGGAAATGGGCAAAAAGCGTCTGGGGCACCATATCGTTTTTGGTACTGGAGGCATCGACCTTGCCGCTGTTCAACAGCATGTAATCCACCTTTCCGAGAGGATTCGGTCCCTTTTTCAGTACCGTGGTAAACCCCCCGATGCCGTCTCCGTAATAGACCAGTTCACGGTCATCCTGACCGGCGTATAGCGCTGTTCCGTGGAAGAGGGCATCCAGCCAACCGGTTTTTCCCTCTTTCGGCAGTACAAAGCGGTGATATTTCCCCTTTGAGAGTTGTTTACGATCCCAATGGGGGTAGTAAAAAACAAGAACGCATCCCAGCAAGGCGGGCAGCAAAAGAGATGGCCACGTCAGACGGCTCTTCTCCTTCCGCAAAAAAACAAAGCCGCCCACTGTGACGGCCGTCAATGCCTGGAGGGCGATAACGAGACTGAGGCTTTGCTCCTTTCCCAGAAGAGGGATCAAAACAAAGCCGGCGCAGAAAGACCCGAGGACCGCGCCGATGGTATTGATTGCATAGGCGAACCCGATGCTCCTGCCGGTCTGTGCCAGCGAATGGGTGCAGAGCTTGCCCACCAGCGGAAATGCAGCGCCCAGGCAAAACGTCGGAAAAAACATGAAGATGAACAGGATGGAAGACTTGGCCAGGATAAGTTCGGCAAAATTTCCTCTGAAATGATAGATCAGCTTGGAAAAGAAGAACTGGCTGTTGCCCATGACCTGGCTGGACAGGAGCGCAGAGAGGGCAGCGGCCACCTGGGTAAAAAAGAGAAGGGCGGTCGCCCTGGAGGTTTTATCGGCCAGCCAGCCGAAAAAGATGCTGCCCAGGGCCAGACCTGTGATAAAGGTCGTCAGCACAATGGTAAAAGAATAGGTCGTCGGACCGACAATCAGTCCGAGGAGCCTCACCCATATCACCTCGTACGCCATGGCGCAGAACCCGGAAACAGCAAAAACGATGAGCGGATATCGTGCAGGGAGCCCCTCGGCACGGAAAGGGATCATGCATGTCCGGTCCTTTTTTACTGACTCGGCTGTCGGCCTGTCTTCAACTGTCGGAGGCAGTTTGAACGGCAACAGTGGCGTGCCGGCCAAGAGGCAAAGGACGCCGATGCCGGTATTCAGAAAAATGGCAAACACGAGGGTTCCCCACACACCCAGTCCGTGTATCAGCCAGAACCCGCACAACAGGGAGCCGACAGCCGCGCCGATGGTATTCAGCCCATAGAGCCGTCCCACGTGGGTGCCCACCTGTGCGATACGGGTCACGAAGAAACGGCTCAAGACCGGGAGCGTGGCGCCCATACAGGTGACGGGCAGCACAAGCAGAAATGTGCATCCCGCAAATGTAAGGAGATTGTAACCGATAAAATTCTCGAAAAAGCGGTTATAAAGGACGGAATAGACCGGCTGGAAGATGATGAGCAGGAGGGGAAGGATCAACCCGTAGGCGCCCACACACAATTCGAGAAGGCCATAAATCCGGACCAGTCTCAAAGGCCGTTTCACCCGATCGATAAACAGGCCGGCCAGGTAGCTCCCCAGGCCCAGCCCTCCCATGAAGACGGTCAGGACGATACTGACGGCAAAAGGGGCGCTTCCGATGATCTTGACGATCATCCGGACCCATAAAATTTGATAAATCAGGCCGGTCAGCCCGGAGATGAAGAAACATGTCAGTACAAGAACGAAAAGAGGCATTGTCGAATGGCGGGACGCCATTGTCTCGTTGTGGCTGTCTTTGGACGGGTTCGTCTGCGTCATAGGTGTTATCTCGTAACTCCATAGCTTTTTGATAAAATGGTTCGCAACAGGGTCGGCCCATGGGGCGCCTTTTTCAAGGGCTGCATAATCTTTCCGTGGCTCGTGCGAACGGCAGCATGCGCGGCGAAATCCGGCCGGTTGCAGCGCCGGGTGTGTCCTTTCATGGGACGGTCGATCCAGCTGCCTCTGAACAATGGGTATGCCCATCCAAAAGGGCCGGTCCCGGGCGCTGCGGCCCCTCATGGATGCCGCCCTTGAAAAAGGCGCCCCATGGGCCTCCTGCCATGTTTTCAGATTTCAAGGGCTGCATAATCTTTCCGTGGCTCGTGCGAACGGCAGCATGCGCGGCGAAATCCGGCCGGTTTCAGCGCCGGGTGTGTCCTTTCATGGGACGGTCGATCCAGCTGCCTCTGAACAATGGGTATGCCCATCCAAAAGGGCCGGTCCCGGGCGCTGCGGCCCCTCATGGATGCCGCCCTTGAAAAAGTCGCCCCATGGGCCTCCTGCCATGTTTTCAGATGGCTGAAGTGTTACGTTATCTCGAATCCTTAAAGGTCAGTCGATAGACGCCTGCTCATGGCAGAGGACTATAGGCAATATAGGCCCATAGGTCAAGGATCAAAGCGTCCAACTGGCCGCGATTTTGCCGGTTCAGCGCTGTCTCGGGTGAGTCCCCTGGGGCCCCGATCAGACAAGGTGAGAAGAAGGCGCCCCGAGGGCGGGAAAATACAGGTTCAGGGCCTCGATGATCCCCTTGATCTTGACATCAGCCATGAGAAGCGGGTACAGATGCGTTGCCTAAGTTGACACAAAGAAAAAAGGGGTGTTTACGATTATGAAGATGGATACGGATTGCGAGGTTCTTTTTTTTGTCTCTTCTTCAGGGCATTGTACCCTTGACTGTCCCTACTGCATTATTGATCCGATAGCCAAACACGAATTGTCGTTAAATTATGGTGATATCGATTTTCTCCTCGAATGCTTTCAGCGAAAGGCGTTTCTGGCTTTTTCCGGAAAAGGCGACTTCTTTGCCGGGTACAAAAAATCGGACAGGTTGCTGGCGGCCCTGTTGGATCGGGAGGTAGAAGTCGCCCTTGATGTTAACGGGGTTTTCATCCACGAGTTTTCAGAGCTTCGATTTCAGCACCTTGAGAAAATCCGCTTCATGAATCTCACCATGCACTACCAGCAATTGAGGGAAAAGCATTTACTGGAGGTCTGGGCGAAAAATGCCCGGGTTCTGGTCGAGAAAAAGGGCGATGATATGCTCCTTGGAACGATTGTTTCCCCCCTGCTGATGGATTCCTGGGAAGAAGCACTCTTATTTTATCAAAATGAAATATTTAACGCGACAGGCAAGAGGCTGGTTTTAATCAAAGACATCAATCGGGCATTCAATGAGGAAGCGGATGCCGTGCTGATTTCCCTGAAAGAACGATTTTCAGATAGTGTGGAGCGCATCCATCAGGAGGATTTTGCCAAGACATTCAAGTGCTGTAACCGCGTTTCCTGTCCTGCAGGAAGTTCCTATTTCAGGATCTGGAACAATGGCGATATACAGGGCTGCCCGAATATTCCTCAGTTGGCTCACTGCGGCAATGTGAAGCAACGGGAACTTCTTGTCAGGGATGCGCCGTTCCGTTGTTCGCAAATGCTCTATTGTGATTGTACGATTATTGAAGAGCTTGGGAAAATGGGGCATGAGTAAGCACAGCTTACCCTGGGACATCGAAGTATTGTAACAGAAATGGGCATCAGTATCGTGATCCCCACCTTTAACGGTGGTCCTATCCTTTCCGAATGCCTTGGGATGATACGGCGGCAGGCGTTTGAAGGCCCCATTCAACTGGTTGTGGTCGATTCAGGCTCGACGGATGGAACCATTGAACGGGCAGAAAGCGCCGGCGCCCTTATCAGGCGGATTCACAAAAAGGAATTTCATCACGCCCGAACCCGAAATGAGGCCATTTCCCTTGCGGCCTTCGAACGGGTCATTTTTATGGTGCAGGATGCGGTTCCCTGCGCGAATACATGGCTTGCGGGGATGCTCTGCGGGCTGAAGGGTGACAGGGTGGCAGCTGCTTTTGCGGCACAGGTCCCCCATGTGGATGCAACGCCTTACGCACGGTTCGAATCTGAATCCATCGCGGCCGCCAGGCTTGAGACGCCGGTGTGGAAGGGGCCGCAATCTTTTGAGTTATTTCAAAAAATGCCGTACGATAGTGCCTACAGGAGCGTGGGTCTGGACAATGTGTGCGCGATTTACCGGAAAGAACTCCTTGAAAAGACGCCTTTTCCTGATGTAGATTTTGGCGAAGATCTCGCCTGGGCGCTCAAAATGTCTCTCGCGGGACATCGGGTCTCGTATCTGCCGCATGTTCAGGTCCGGCATTCTCACAATCGATCCCCTGATTATGCATTCCGCCGCCAGATCGTCAACTCGTACTGGGTTGCCAGGATTATGGGACGAGTCAGGGAAGACATCTCCTATCTGTCGCTCCGGGATCTTTTGTCAGTGGCGTGGTCTGTACGCGCCTTTCTTTTTCGACGGATGAGAGCGCAACGAGACAATATGGGGCGAGTTGAAGGAGAAGGCCTGTTTGTTGACCGGCTGCTCAAACAATATGCCGGAATATACAGGATATGGATGTTAGGCGTCTATCCCCTACTTTCAAGATACCGGAGACTGGCATCTCCAGGAGCAAAGAGGATGGCGGAGCGGGCAAACGCGGATATCGAATACCAGATGAAATTGATCGGGCATGCGTATCCGCCGCTTGACGGAAAAGAATGGTTCCGGACACTGGAACAGGTTGCAGCAAATATCCTGGGAAGGATATATGGGGAAGTCTATGCCGGTTGCATGCTGAAAGGTGAGGCGCCGCTGGAACTGGAGTGTTTTATCAGACCGTTTTTGTCCGGGATTTGATGGTAAGGGGCATGACGTCGCCCTTTTCCCCCGGCTTTCAGTAAAAAGGGGTTTTGAATCCATGAAGGTTCTTCAGGTCAGCACATACGATATTTCAGGCGGGGCCGCGCGGGCCACGTATCGTCTGCAAAAGGGTTTGCGTGAAATGGGCCACGACTGCCGGATGCTGGTCAGATACAAGAGTACCCAGGATCTCCATGTCCACGCGATTTCTCCGGAAACGGGCGTAGAAGAGCGTGTCCTGGACTTTTTTCTCAGCACGGTCATTCAGGAACACCATATTAACGCTCATCGGACCGAAAAGAGCAATACCTTGTTTTCACTGCCTTATCCCGGATACGACATTACCCGCTTGCAGGCCGTGAATGAAGCCGACGTCATTAATTTGCACTGGGTTGCCCAATATCAGTCGCCTGTGACGGTGGGGAATCTCTGTTCTTTGGAAAAGCCGGTGGTATGGACGCTGCACGATCAGTGGGCCTTCACGGGCGGTTGCCATTATACGGCAGGTTGCGAAAAATACCGGTCAGACTGTTCGCAGTGCCCACAACTTTCCAACGATTTATCTTCGCTTCCCGGCGCTGTACTGAAGGACAAACTGGATTTTCTTGAGGGAATCGCCGTGACCTTTGTGACGCCCAGCCGATGGATGGCAAACTGTTTGAGACAAAGCAGGCTTTTCCGCAAGCGGCGTGTTGAGGTGATTCCCAATTCCCTTGAAACGGATATTTTTTCCCCTTCTTCCAAAGAAAAAGCAAAGGAGACACTCGGCCTTGATAAGGATACGGTGACGTTTCTGTTTGGCGGTGAAGACGGCAATGAAAGAAGAAAAGGGTTTTTTGAATTGATATCCGCCATCAACCACATGAAGGGAAAAAGTGAATTCAAGGCGCTTATTGAGAGAAAGAAGGTGAGCGTCCTCTGTTTCGGTCGTCCCAGTGAGGAGCTCACTTCCATACAGATTCCCTTTATTGCCCTGGGGTATCTGGGGTCTGATCTGGAAATACGGGATGCCTATTGTGCGGCCGACGTCTTCGTTCTGCCCTCACTTGAAGATAATTTGCCCAACACGGTGCTGGAGGCTATGAGCTGCGGTACGCCTGTCGTTGCCTTCAACATCGGAGGGATGCCCGATATGGTGGAGAACGGCATTACGGGTCAACTGGTACCTCCCGGCGATACGAAGCAGTTGGGAGAGGCGATCCTCTCACTGCTTCTGGATTCGAGCGTGCGTCAACGAATGGGAGAAAAGTGCCGCCGGAAAATCGAAGCGGAATATCCATTGCCTGTTCAGGCGTTGCGCTACAGCGCATTGTATGAGGAACTGATTTCTGACAACAAACCGGGAACCCCCGCCGGGCTGTCGGGCAACGGTGCGCAATGGGACGCATGTTTCAGCGAAAGGAGCTTGTCTGCTGTTTCTCTGGAACCTGCTTTCGGGCCTCACTTTGAAAGACATTATGACAGCATCCTGTTTGACGCATTGAAGGAGAGTGCATTCCGGATTTACAGGAAGTGGCAGGACGCCGAATCGGACAGATCCGCCCGGTTGAAGGTGATCAAAGATCAGGGCGAGCGGATTGTGGCGCTTGAAGCCGAAGTGGATCGATGGCTGAATGAGAGCAGGCGACTGCAAGGTTCTGTTCATGAACTCGCTTCCCGGCAGGGAGATTCCAAAGAGGATAATTTGCGCGCCGAGATAAAGCTGCTGGAGGATCGCATTCAACACATTGAGGCGGACCGCCTCGCCCGGTTGCAGGTGCTCAAAGATCAGGGCGAGCGGATTGTGGAACTTGAAGCCGAAGTGGATCGATGGCTGAATGAGAGCAGGCGACTTCAAGATGCATATGCCGAAATCGAGAAAGACCGTAACGGATTGAAGCTTGAGATGCTGGAGCTTGAAGAGCGTGCTTCTCACAGGGGCCTGGGAAATATATCCCTCCTGCCCGAGCGTTTGCGGCAAAATCTTTCCACACTGAGGCATGTCAAAGACAAACGGCTCGAGTGCTTCAAGCTGCTCAAGAAGGTCCTGAGGGGCGGCGTGGCAAAGGCGTATGGGACCGGAGTGGACAGCGGGCGGAAGATAGCCTCATCACGTGTTCCGCTTGCTTCTTTTAAGAAAAGGGTTGACTCCTTTAACGCATCGCAGTCCAACCGCGCCATGCTGGACGGCATTCGTTCGTTTAACCACAGCATGGTGGATCAATTTAACGGTATGTTTCCGTTGAAAGGCGCCACGTTCCTGGATGTGGGTGCATCACCCCACGGGTATGCGCTTGAGCGGGCCCTGGCATGCGGTGTTGCTTTCTACGTCGGTATCGGACTGGATATCAACGAAAATGAATATGTTGTGGGAAAAGATGGTAACGTGGGCATGCTCCTCAGCATGGATGCTGCTGCACTTCAATTCCCGGATGCCATGTTTGATGCGGTTTTTTCGGTCAGCGCCTTTGAACATGTCGCCCATGTATCTCGGGCCCTGGCCGAGATTCACCGCGTGTTAAAGAGAGGGGGCTGCGCACTCATATCATTTGAGCCCATGTGGAGCTGTTCTTACGGTCACCATTTGCACCATTTTGCAGAATGCGCCGATGCCGTTCCGCCATGGGGTCATCTGATCTGGTCTCCGGATCAGATGAGAGACTATCTGTCGCGCAACTGGCCGGCGAAAGCCCCCCTTTCGTTGGACGAGGCCATTGACTGGATATATTACGGGGATTCAATCAACCGTCTCAATATTAGACAGTTTAGAGAATTTTTTGGTAATTGCGGCCTGACCGTGCGCTGGAGCGTGGATTTAAAAGATGAACAAGAGACATACGATCCGTTATCGGTCCAGAAGGCATGCGAAGCCACCGGGCTCGATCGGGACGAGTTGATGACAAAGGGCCTCTGTGTGTTATTGTCAAAAGAGCCTCCTCAGAAATGATGGACTGCCGGCTCAGATCAGCCCACAACGGTAACGACTCCGAACATGAACTCGAAATCGAGCTTGCCTAAGATCCTTATCATTAACAATGACCTGCCGGTATTCCCGGGCTGGGGAGGCATTGAATTTCTTCATACCACATACCTCGCTCAAATGGCGCGAAAGGTCGGTTTGGTATCCCTGGTCCATACGCCTGAACAGAGCGAGAAGAAGAAGCGGCTTGAGGATTCGGGGGTAGCCCTTTATCTTTGGGAGAATCCGGATCTGCAGCGCGCCGGCTCAATGGGGGTCAGGAGGCCCAGCCCATTGCGCCGGACCGCAAAAACCCTGTATGACCTGATTCGTTCCCTGTCCTTTCGGCCCCATGATACGCTGTTTCAGGATTTTCAGTTCAGCACGCTTTCAAAGCCGATTCTCCAGGCCTTGGATGAGGGGACGTGGGACGTGTTGATTGTCGTGCAGAGCAGTTGTGCCCGCTGGATAGACTATCTGCCGCATTTCCCGGTAACGGTGTTGATGATGCATGATGCGCGCGCGCTCATGTATGAACGCCGCGCCCAAGTCGCGAAAACAGCTTTTGAGCGGGCAACCTTTGGGTTCCAGGCCAGGCTTTATCGACGGTTCGAGAGGATCTATTCGCGGAAGTATGACCTGATCGTCACTGTTTCATCTACAGACGAAGCATGGGTGAGAAAACACTACAGACCGCGACGCGTGGTTACGATCCCGATTCCCATTGACGGCGCCTACTTTTCGCCTATGCCCAGGGAGCCGATAGTCCCATCCCGTATTCTCTTTACAGGGATGATGAATCATCCCCCCAATTCCGATGCGGTCTGCTTTTTTGCCCGCAGTGTATTTCCCAAAATCAGAAATGCGGTCCCAACAGCGCAATTCTGGATTGTCGGAAGGGATCCTACGGATGAGGTGAGACGACTCGAGGCACTGCCGGGCATCGTGGTTACGGGTTTTGTTCCCGATATTAGAAAACAGAAGGCCAGTGCCGCGGTAGAGGTAGTGCCCTTGCGGTTTGGAGCTGGAATGCGTCAGAAAATCCTGGAGGCCTGGGCCATGAAAAAGTGCGTGGTTTCAACACGCATCGGGGCAGAAGGGCTCGATTATGAGGACGGCACAAACATTCTGATTGCAGATGATGGGGATACCATGGCCGAAAAGGTGGTGAAGGCGCTCAATTCTCCTGATTTAGCATCGAAAATCGGGGAAAACGCCTATGATGTGGTATCGAGGTCCCATGCTCCCGCCAGCCTGTCAGCGGCATACTATGACGCTATCCTTTCTGACGTTAAAAGAAAAAAGGCCTGCTGCAGGCCGATTCGAACAATCATCGACCTGCGCTGGATGGTGCCGGGCACGGCCGGGGGAATTGAAACCCTGACGCGCTCCTTTATCAATGAATTAAAGGAGCTGGATCAATTTAACCGTTTTACGCTTCTGGTACCTTCCGAGATCCGGTATGAATTTGACCTGCGAAAGAACGCGAATTTCAAAGTAGTCGTCGCTGACGGCCCCGGATATTATGGAAAGAGGATCGTTCGAGGCGCCACCCAACGGTTTCACCGGGCCTTCGGTGTCAGCTACTGGCGGACGCCGGATGTCGAAACCCTGCACAGGGCAAAGATGCTGAGCCCGGATTTCGTGCTCTCTCTTTCGGGATACATCTATCCCGACATGCGGCCCCTTCGAAATGTGGTTGTGGTTCCCGATATTCAGCACGAATACCATCCTGATTTTTTTCCTCCTGAGGTCCTGGCCGAAAGAAAACGGGTTTATGGTGAATCGATTGCTGCTGCGGATGGGCTTATCGCTATTTCCGAATATACGAGGCAGACCATCATAGAGAAATTCAGGATGGATCCCGATCGTATTCAGACCGTTCATCTGGCGGCGTCCCCCGCATATCAAAGGGAAAACAGGATGAATGGAAACAGGCAACGGGTGCTTCATAAGTATCGCCTTCCAGAACGGGGTTACCTGCTCCTGCCCGCAAACAGCTGGCCCCACAAAAACCACAAGGGCGCCATCGAGACCCTTCAGATATTGCGGAGAGACTATGGCCATGATCTGCTGCTGGTCTGTACAGGCAGCAATAAGGGAGCACAGGAAGATCTCAACCGGCTTATCAGCCGGAACCGTCTCGGCGGCGCTGTCATATTTTTAGGGTATTGCCCAATGAACGATATGGTCGGCCTTTATGAAGGAGCGGCGGCCCTGATTTACCCGTCTTTTTTTGAAGGATTCGGGATTCCTCTGCTTGAGGCCATGTGGACGGATTGTCCGGTAGTGTGCAGCAACCTGACATCCCTGCCGGAGATTGCGGGCGATGCTGCTCTGCTCGTCGATCCTCACTCGAATGAGGCATTGGCCGAGGCCGTCAATCGTATCCTTTCCGATGAGGCGTTACGCTCAGATCTCATCGCGCGGGGCCGCAAAAGGGCCGAGGCCTTTTCGTGGCCAAAGTTCACGAGAGAAGTCATGAAGGTTTTGCACCGGATGCACATGATGGGCGATTAGCGCGGTATCCAGGAAGATTGGAATAATAAAACGACGGGGCGAAGCCCCAAGTTCGGTATGTCTTATTCGTGTAGAAAGTTTGGTTTGTCCAAGCCAGGAGGTTGGAGCGATTTGGAGAAATGGCCGCGCATATCCATCGTAACCCCTTCGTTTAACCAGGGAAGGTTCATTCGAGACACGATTGAAAGCATTTTGAGGCAGGACTATCCAAACCTCGAGCATATTGTGGTAGACGGCGCGTCGACAGACGATACGCTGCGAATCCTTGAGCGATACCCCCACCTGCGCGTGATTTCCGAACCCGACAGCGGCCAGGCGGAGGCCATCAACAAGGGATTTCGAATGGCGACAGGTGAAATCTGCGGGTTCTTAAATTCAGATGATACATTGCTGCCCGAGGCACTTTTTTGCATTGCCGGGGCGATGGCGGCCGGTCCGGGAAGAGATATCGTGATGGGTCGGTGTTGTTTTGTAGACGAAGAGGGGAACGATATTGGAATCGAACATCCCAGTCATTTCGAAAGTCATTTCAGGGTGCTTAAGGTCTGGAAAGGCCATTTCATTCCACAGCCCGCCGTATTCTGGCATCAAAGCGTATGGGAGAAATGCGGGGGCATGGATGAAAACCTGGGAAGCCAGTGGATTGATTACGATCTCTTTTGTCGTTTTTCCAAATGGTACAATTTTGAGCCGCTCAACCGGATTCTGGCGACATATCGTCTTCACAGCCACTCCAAAAGCGGGCAATCTTCGGCCGGCGACCGGCTTGAAGAGGCCATTCAAATCAGTCGCAGATACTGGGGACCCTTATGTCGCCCGCAATTTTGGAAACTGGCTGTCTCGCTGATCTGGTTTCGGTTTGACAGGGTCGGTCGTGCCAGACGATGGATCGCATCGGCCAAGGAGGCGAAGCGTCGCGGAAACCTGAGCAAAGCGATGACGTGCGCAGCCCCCGCATGCCTGCTCGCCCCGGATGTGGCTTTTTATACGACCCTTTACCCCATGTTGAGACGGAGAACCCTGGGATTTATTGGAAGCGCCCTGGAACAATTGAGGCGCAGACAGGGCATGGATCCTCGAACAACCGTCTATCTGGGTCATCGCGATGTATGGGAGGACAACCGCGTTGGACCATGTCTCGACGTGCATCGGCATTCCGAAGGGGCGGTAAGGAATGTTCAAATAGAGGGCGAGGTGGATTTATCCTATATGCGAGAGCCCTTTTCTCTTGTTTTCTTTCTAAACGGCGAGGAGATGGGCCGGAAACGCTTCAAGACAACCGGGGATTTCTCCCTCAGATTCGACCTGGCGCAGGAGGCGCCGGCCGGCCTGATAACCATCCAAATCAAAGCCACAGCATGGTTCGTCCCACATTTATTCTTCAAGAACGGCGATTTTCGCCCGATTTCATGGAAGTTTAAAAGAATTTCATTGAATGTCAGTTAGCAGGCTGAACGCTGAGGCAGCGCCTCACGCTCAGCACGGATTGTCATCAGTGCCTGGTCCCATGAGACTCAACTCATCTTCCATCAAAACAGTTCTCCGTTATGTTGCTTTTTCGACCGTTGTATTGGTGGTTTTTCTGGGTCTGATGGAAGGGGGCGTCAGGGTGTTTTTCTTCGTGAAGAACAAGATTTATAAACAAGAAAGAAGCTTTTCGGAGTACCTTGGGTGGCGAACAGACCCGCATGTTTCCATGACACATGACGTGAAAGGCTATGGAACCATCACCTATTCTACGGATAAATATGGTTTTCGCGTTTTCGGCTCGGTAGATAGCGGCAAGATCAAAATATTCGTTATCGGAGATTCCTATACCGCCGGTCACACGGTGCCGGATGGGAAACCGTATTATCAATTTCCCGAAAGCCAGCGTGACGGTGTGGAGGTTTTTGCATACGGAGGGGGCGGGTACGGCACCCTCCAGGAATTGATGATCTTGGACCGATACATTGGTGAAATCAGGCCGGATATCATCCTGTGGCAGTTTTGCAGTAATGATATCATTAACAATTCCGTTGAGCTGGAGTCGGCCAGCCGGATGAACAACAATCAGATGAAGCGGCCCTATTATGAAGATGGCCGTATTGAATGGTTGTTTCCAACGCAATATCGCGGATGGTTGGATGGCCTCCTCAAATCGTCATACCTGCTCCGGTTCATTAACATCCGGTGTAATATTTTTGCATCGGAAAGGATCGGTTCCATTGAAGATGAATGGTCCCCTGAACACCCGCTGTACCGTAAATCCATTCACACGACTTCGGAACTTATGGGATTGGTTAAAGACAGGGCCGGGAACGTCCCGGTTGTCGCGTTTTCGGTTGATGCCGAAGACCTTTTTGAGGAAATCTGCCGGAAAAACGCCATTGCGTTTATCAAGGGGGTTAATGCCGCGGTGAGTCAGGCAAAATCTTCCGGCCGCACGGTCGATGGCACGCCATATGATGCCCACTGGAACGCTCTGGGTCATTCAATCGCCGGAAAGGTGATCTATGAGTATTTAGATGAGAACGGCTACCTGAATCGCAAGGCGCCGGAACGACGGAACCGGCCTCAACTCCCGTATAACGATGTGCTGGGCCCGTATCGGCCCGATCCGCCGGCCGGACGACCGACGCCAGAAACATGGCAGGTTTCCGGCATTAATTACGAAAACGCAGAAAGTTCTGGTTCATTTCAAAAAACTCAACGGAGGAAAAAGTGATGAAGACCCTCTTTAGAGCAGGAAAACCGTTGCCGGTTCCAATGGTTGCCGGTTGGGCCGCCTTGCTGATGGTTCTTATTTTCCATTCCATATTCCCGGTCTGGGCTTACGGCGAGGACAGACTGGTCGTCAATAATTCGCGGGGCGCACCCACATTCAAAGTGGATGAGGACGGTCTTGTTTTCAGTTCTGATCGCTATGCGGTCCAGGGTCAAAACCCGGGGTTCTGGCTCGACGAAACCGGTTCAGGAAATAAGAGCGCCTATTTTGTGCTGGATGAGAAATGGATGCAGGTGCAGCGCCGGGCACAGGATTTCGGCGCCTATGAAGCATCGCCGGTTTTTATACATGTTGGTGCGCCGCATGGTGCATTTGTTGTGGCTGAGGCCGGCTATGTCGGACTTGGAAAATGGGGCCCTTCGTATCCCCTGCACATGGCCAGCGGGGCCCATTGCACGGCAGGCGGCGTCTGGACCAATGCTTCCAGCAGGGATTTCAAGCAGGATATCAGAATTCTGACAAGGGCCGAAGCGCTGGATGCCCTGACCCGCCTCACCCCTGTACACTTTCGCTACAAGGGGGATCCTGAAGAGAAGCATGTGGGTTTTATCGCCGAGGATGTTCCGGAACTCGTGGCATCAAGAGACCGAAAAGGGATGAGTTCGATGGATGTCGTTGCCGTATTGACCCGGGTGGTTCAGGAGCAACAGAAGACAATCGCCGAACTCTCGCGCAAACTGGCTCAACTTGAAAACAGAGCGTATTGAGGAAGGCCCCATACGGCGATGGAAAAAAGCGTTTTCCTCCGGTTGATCCTGGCATCCATGCTGCTGGGACTGACCTTTGTCCGCATTGCCGATGCGGAAGAAGTCTCCTATACGAATACCATCATGCATCCTGATGTAGAGACCCGCCTCCGATGGATCGAGAGCTATGAGCGGGCTCCCGGGGCCAGGATAGACGATGAACTCGGTTTCAGCATTCCCATGAGAGGCTCGCTCAGCCTCCTGAGCTATCTTGCTTACAAGCCTCATGAAAGAGATCAGGGTTTATGCGGCAACTGCTGGGCCTGGGCTGGGACCGGTGTGATGGGGATTGCCCTAAATGTTGAAGCGGGCGTCTATGATCGCCTTTCGGTCCAGTTCATCAGTTCCTGCAACAGAGCGTTATCCTGCTGCGAAGGAGGATGGCTGGCGGATCTCGCCTCGTTCTATCAACTGGCAGGATATGCCATCCCCTGGTCCAACAGCAATGCAGACTGGCAAACCGGGAATGGAGGCTGCAATGTTTTATGCGAGAGCATTGCGGCCCTGCCGAATTATCCGCTCTTTTCCATGAACACCTTGAAGGTCGTAACACACCGTGTGGGCCAGGCACAGGCCATTGCCAACATCAAGAATGTACTTGCTCAGAAAAAGGCGGTATGGTTTGGTTTTTTCATGGGTCCCCAGGAGGACTGGAGCCGTTTCTATGCCTTCTGGAATACGCAGACCGAAGATACGCTGTGGGATTTTGATGCGACCTGCGGCAAGCCTTATGCTCCTGACGGCGGGGGACATGCGGTGTTGTGTGTCGGATACAATGACAATGACCCGAATAACGCCTACTGGATCATGTTGAACAGCTGGGGCGCCACTGAAAGGCGGCCGAACGGGCTCTTCAGGATGGATATGAACGTTGATTATGACTGTGCCGACGATAAGGGAGAGTATAATCTTTACTGGCAGACCCTGGATGTCGGCTTCAGCATGGAGAAGGAGATTGTCTATGTGGAACCCTCCGCATCCTGCGGTGGAAACCTGCCCTGTTATTCAACGATCCGGGAAGCGATCAGCGCTTGCGGCGTAAGGGCCGCCATAAGGGTGTCCGGGGGGAGATACTTTGAAGATGTCGTCCTGGACAGTGCCAAATCGATTACATTTCACGGAGGATGGGACCCCTCATTCACCACGCAATCTTCCAGCACAGTGGTGAATTCTCTGACAGTCAATGCCGGGACCGTTACGGCGGAGTATCTGGTCTGTCAGTAGGCTTCGGGTGTGGGTAACGTCAAATAGGATAAGGAAATACGGGATATGGAAAAAGATGCCAGGATTTTTGTCGCCGGTCATCGCGGGCTGGTCGGATCGGCAATTTTGAGGAGGCTCAAACGTTCAGGATTTGCCAACCTTCTCCTCAGGTCATATGAGCAACTGGACCTGGAAAGACAAGAGCGGGTGGAGGCATTTTTTGACCGGGAAAGGCCCGATTATGTATTCCTGGCGGCTGCAAAAGTCGGGGGTATATGGGCCAACTCAACATTTCCGGCCGAGTTTATCTACAACAATCTGGTGATCGAGACGAATGTGGTGCATGCGTCCTATCTTCACGGCGTAAGGAAACTCCTTTTCCTTGGAAGTTCATGCATTTACCCGAAACACTGTCCCCAGCCCATGAGGGAGGAATATCTTCTTTCCGGCTATCTGGAGCCTACCAACGAGCCCTATGCCGTGGCCAAAATTGCCGGAATCAAGATGTGCCAGGCATACAACCGCCAGTACGGGGCGCGCTTCATCAGCGTCATGCCGACCAATCTGTACGGGCCCGGCGACAACTTTGATCTGCAGACGTCCCATGTGCTCCCTGCCCTGATCCGGAAATTCCACGAAGCAAAGACGAACGGCGATAAATCGGTGGAAATCTGGGGAACGGGTACGCCCAGACGCGAGTTCCTTTATGTGGATGACCTGGCCGATGCCTGTCTTTTTCTCATGAATCATTACGAGGAAGACGACATCATCAATGTGGGTTCGGGCAAAGACCAGTCGATTCGGGAATTGGCCGGGTTGATCGGTGAGATCGTGGGGTTTGAGGGTGAGTTGAGGTTCGACCATACCCGGCCGGACGGAACCCCGCTCAAGCTCCTGGACGTTTCCAGATTGACCGCACTGGGCTGGCGGGCGCGGACGCCGTTGAGGGAAGGAATCAAGCAGGCCTACCAATGGTATCTTGATCAGCGATGAATCGATTCCAATTCTGAACCGGCTTGGTCTTCCATCCTGGCCGGTGTTGTAAAGGATATTCTTTTCAGAAAAGTTGTCCCATGCAGACCTTCGCGATTGTCATCCCCAGCCTAAACCAGAGTCATTTCCTGCCCTGGGCCCTGGAGAGCCTCAGGAGCCAGTCTCGTCCCTTTACCCTCGCCCTGATGGACGGCGGGTCAAGGGACAATTTTAAAGAGGCGATCCGCGGCTATTCCGATATAATTACCCATCTGCAATCAGGCCCTGACCAGGGACAGGCTGCGGCCATCAAGAAAGGCAAAGAAATCATTCACGGCGACATTGTGGCCTGGCTGAATGCAGATGATTACTATTTCCCGGAAGCCCTTGAAAAAGTGGCATCCTGTTTTGAGAGTGATCCGGAACTGGATGTCGTGTACGGTGATGCGGTACACGTGACGTCTGAAGGGTTTTTCCTGTCCTATTTTCCCTCTGTCCAGGGCTACAACCCCAAGTCTTTGACACGACGCTGTTTCATCTGTCAGCCGGCCTGTTTTGTCCGTCGCTCCGCCTATGAAAGCGTGGGAGGAATTAACCCGGCACTGCGCTATACCATGGACTGGGATCTCTGGTGCCGGTTGTCCATGTCTGATGCCAAATTTAGGTATATCCAGGAACCGCTCGCCGCTGTCAGATACTATGCAGGCACAAAAACGCTGAGCAGCGATCGATTTCGCTACCGGGAAATCTGGCGGATCGAGAGGAAATACGGCCATCGACCCTTTCCGTTGTCTTGGCCGGGGTTTTATCGTTTTGACCTGTCGTTCAAAAAGGAAAAAAACGCTTTTGAGGAATTCACGCTAAAGACTTTGGAGTCCCTGTGGAAAATCAGGCGGCGTCGTATTGCGCAAAGGCCCCTTGCGGACGGATTGTCTCTGCCGCTATACGGCTTTGATCGTTTCGAGACATATGTGGCACGAAAATGTATTATTCATCTTCCCTGGTATGGTGGAAAGGTTTGGGAGAGGCTGCGTCTAAAAGTTCGTCCCCTGGACCGCAGCTGTCGGGTGACGGTGAATGAGAAGGTGTGTACATGTACCGTTTCCGGCAGGCACTGGCTTGTTGCCCGGTTACCCCGGACCCAGGGTGCGCATATGACAGTATCTGTTGAACAGGGGAGGGATGCGTCTCCCTGGAAATTAGAGGTATTTGTCGTTGATTTCGAAGAGGGAAGCGGATGAACGGTCCTGAGGGTGAGGCTGTTCCGAGTATGTCGCCGGACATCTGCCCATCCTGCCCATGAATCCATGGCAGATTCCGGATGCAACGGCCTGCAGTTTCCGATGCTTGTTTTCTTCATACAGGGCAATAGCGAGTGTCTCATGGGCCAGTCTTGCCATCATGAGGACAGCGTAGGAGGGGTAACGCCGAAAATAGTCGATCGCAGTGCGGATGCCGTTTCTAAAGATATAATATTTGCGTATGGGCGGATGGTGGTTGGGCTTTATGGTCAGGCCGCAAAAATTCTTGACTGAGCGTTGACCCACGGCATGATCCAGTATTATTTCGCAGTTCACGGCAACCGGGTAGCCCAGCATACCGGCCCTCAGGCAATATTCGTTATCCACAAAATCGATGAAATAATCCTCTCGAAACGGGCCGATCCTATGGTAAGTCTCCAAGGGTATGAGCATTCCCGAGGTGATTGCAATCAAAGCGGAATTGTCCATGCGGGATGGCATGTCGCGACAGGTTATGTGCCTTAGGGAAAAACGATCAAGGAGCGGAAATGTCGCAAAAGTCTTGCTGTTTCTGTCATAGAAATTCGGCACATAGAATGCGATTCTCCGGGTGGCGCCGGTTAACCTTGATTTGAACGTCAACATCTCTTGAAAATAGTGGTCCGGCGGCCGCGAGTCCTGATCGAGCAGGAATACATCCTCGACACCCTGCTCCGCAGCCAGTTTCATCCCCATATTGAGCCCGGACGCCAGGCCTATATTTTCTGAAGAATTCCAGACAACAACATTGGATCGGGCTGGAAATTCTTTCTTCCTTTTTACAGGTGTGTTATCAATCACAATCAGTGCGTCGCATAAATCAGAAAGCCTTTTTAGATTCTTGATGGCATCCGGGTCCGGGAAATACGTGACAACAATGGCAGCGTGTCTTGACATAGGCGCCTCAGAGCAGGTGAACAACATCCAACATGGATTTCAGCATAAGCTAAAGTGAAATGAATGTCAAAACCGCTGTTGAGACACGATCGGGCTGGATGAATGGAATCGGTTACATGTATGCTGTGACAAAATGAAACAGCCTGAACCGGCGAGGTGAGCGTCTAACCTGTTACGAAGGCGCAACCTCAAATGAAGCAGTCATCAGGGCAGGGTTTTATGGGGGGGGGCATGGGTGGACAGATAAGGGGGAACGCAGCAAGGTGATTGAAGAAAGGGCACTTATTCCTTACACAACTTCTCCGGCGCCGGAGGGACCATGGCTTGTGTTTTCAGTGCATCCTGAAGACGCAACGCTCGGAATGGGGGGAAGCTTGCTCCTGGCAGCACAACAGGGCAAAGATGTGACGCTGGTTGTCCTTACAGCCGGTTCCGCACAAGGCAACGAAGTCGAACCGGCCTCCGCCCTGCATACACGCGAACGGGAGGCGACAGAAGTTGCCCGGATGCTTCAGGTGAAAACAATACAGTTTTGGGGACAGTCGGGTCGGCGGCTCAGAACGAATCCTGATCTCGTCGACAGAGCGGCTGAACTGATCCGGCAGGTCGAACCGAGGAGTGTATTCTTTCCATCGCCCATGGAACTGCACGTGGAACACCGCACGGCCTCTGAAATTGTATGGGAAGGGTTGAGGCGATGCCCCGGGATGCGGACTGCTGCTTATGCTTATGAAATCCATGTTCAGTGCCCGGCGAACCGATTGATAGACATTACTTCGGTTGCTGAAGCAAAGGGCTCACTCATGGCCCTGTACCGGAGCCGGGCAGCGGAGAACGACTTTGTGAGTGCGGTCCTGTCTCTAAACAAGACCCGTGCCTGTACGCTGCCCGCGAAAGTCGATTCTGCAGAGGCCTTTTATGCGTATGCCGGCGTTGTCGAAAGCGACCTCACCCTGCATACGATTAGAAGCCTGAGTCCCTACTGGAAAAGGGATCACGGAGCGCAAACGCCCCTGGTGTCGGTCATCATCCGGACCAAAGATCGGCCGAAAATGCTCGATAACGCATTGAAGTCATTGGCCCAACAGACATATCCGGCAATTGAGGCGCTGATTGTCAATGACGACGGCGTAGATGTCGGGGAAGTTGTCCGCGGGTTTGAGATGGTTATAGAACGGCTTCGATACATTCACCTGAGCCCCGGCAAAGGGCGTTCCGCAGCAGCCAATATCGGGCTTAAGGAGGCTGCGGGTCAATACCTGATGTTTCTGGACGATGACGACTGGTTTCATCCCGATCACATTGCCAGACTTGTGGACGCACTCGAAAAGGACGAGACGAACAGGGTGGCCTATGCGGGCGTGGAGTGCATGAGCGAACTGGAACCCGGTCAGTGGCAGCGTGTTCATACATTTGATGAACCGTTCGATCCGGTTCGCCTGATGATCCGGAATTTTATACCGATGCATGCTGCCTTGTTTCACCGGGAGCTTGTGGAATGCGGTTGCCGTTTTGATGAAAATCTGACTATTTATGAAGACTGGGACTTCTGGGTCCAACTGTCTTGCAAGACAGGTTTTCGGCATGTGGGCGGAATCAGTGCCGTTTATCGTATCGGCAGCACGGGAGGGTTCGGCGTTTCCGGGGATGAATCGCTTCAGTACCAATCAGAGATGTCTTTTTTCGAGAAATGGCGGCGTCTCTGGTCTCACCAGCAATTGCACAAAATTATCCGGTACGCACGCCATGAGGTCGATTTCAGGTTTTTGAAAAAGGAAATCGAAATACTGAAAAAGGAAATCGAAATCAGGGAGAACCGGCTCCAGTCCGCAATGGCTGAAGTTGATGACATGAGAGGCAAACTGGAGGAAAAAGAACAGCTCTGGCAAAGTGACAAAGAGGATCTGAGAGTAACGAGAAATCTGGCGGAGGCGTGGGCCAACCGGTGTGTGGCCCTTGAAGAAAGCTGGGTTTTTCGTGTTGGAAAACCGCTGCTGGCCGTGACGACATCGGTAAAAAGAGGGTTTCGCTATACGGTTGCAGACGTCAGACGGTATATGAATTATATTTCCCGGGGCTGGGAGATCTATCAGCGTGAAGGCATTGCGCAGCTAATGAAAAAAACGCGCGAAAAAATGTCGTCCCCGGGGATGGACTCTGTCCGGCGAGGCGTGAAATCATGGCATGCCCCCTCTGACCAGCCGCAAACAGTGCCGCCCCATATCATCAGAGTCGATGATAAGGGTGTAGAGGACCTGGTTGGCTTATTGACCTTTGAAGACCACGAGGCGCCCCTTGTATCGGTCATTATTCCGGTGTTCAATCAGATCAGGCATACCGCCTGCTGCCTGGCATCCATATCGAAAAACATGCCGGAGAACAGCTTTGAAATTATTGTCGTTGACGACGGATCAACCGACGAAACAGAACGGCTGATCGGCTCGATTCCGAATTTGAGATACGTGCGAAATAAAGCGAATATCGGATTTCTCCGCTCCTGCAACAAGGGGGCCGGGCAAGCCAGGGGTCGGTTCATTCTGTTTCTCAATAACGATACCCAGGTACTGCCCGGGTGGCTGGACGAATTGGTAAGCGCATTCTCGAGGGTGACCAGGGTGGGGATTTGTGGTTCCAAATTAATTTACCCCAGCGGACACCTCCAGGAAGCCGGATCGAACCTGAAAAAAAATGGAACCGTTGAACTCGTAGGTCTCGATGACGATCCGGAAAAGCCGTGTTACAATTTCCTACGGGAGGTCGACCATTGCTCGGCCGCCAGCCTGCTCGTGGAAAAGGGTCTGTTTGAGCGTCTGGGGGGGTTTGATGAGGCCTATGCGCCTGCTTATTTCGAGGATGCGGATCTGTCCATGCGGGTCAGGGGCATTGGGAAGAGAGTAGTGTATCAGCCATCATCCGTTGTGGTTCATCATCTGAGCGTCACGACGAACCAGGTGGATGGAGATAAAGCGCGGCAGATCGAGCGCAACAGGAAGACGTATCTGAAACGGTGGACGTCGGAACTACGTGCTCTCGACTCGGTCAGGCTGATCGCCTTCTACCTTCCGCAGTACCACCCCATTCCGGAAAACGACGAATGGTGGGGAAAGGGATTTACTGAATGGACAAATGTGACTCGCGCACATCCCCTGTTTCATGGACATTATCAGCCGCGACTTCCCGGCGAACTCGGCTTCTATGACCTGAGAGTGCCGGAGGTCCGGGAGGCGCAGGCGGACCTTGCCCGTGAACACGGGATTTATGGCTTCTGTTACTATTATTACTGGTTTTCCGGCAAGCGACTTTTGCATCGCCCACTGGACGAGATGCTGCAAACAGGCAGGCCTGATTTTCCCTTCTGCATTTGCTGGGCCAACGAAAACTGGAGCCGACGCTGGGACGGCCTGGATTCGGAGATCCTTATCGCTCAGAACTATTCTGAAGAAGACGACCGCCGCTTCATCAAGGCTCTGGCACACATGTTCCGCGACAGGCGCTATATCAGGATTAATGGAAAGCCCCTGGTCCTGGTATACAGGGTCGGCCTGTTGCCGGATCCGGTGAGAACGGGACAGATATGGAGGGAATACTGCCACCGTGAAGGAATTGGCGAGATATACCTTTCCTCAGTGCAGAGCTTTGGTGAAGTGATCGACCCTGAATCTCTTGGGTTTGATGCGGCCGTGGAGTTCCCGCCCCAGGGATTGGCGGCCAGGACGGGAAAGCCACAGCGAATGATCAGCCAGAATTTCGGCGGGATGTTCTTTGATTATGTCCAAACCGCCGAAAGTTACCTTCATCGGACGCTTCCGGACTATAGACTTTTTCGGACAGTCATGGTGTCCTGGGACAATAGTCCACGGCGTCAGGACATGGGTCATATTTTTCTCAACGCCGAACCGGAGCATTACGGGCGCTGGCTCAGGAAGGTTGTGGAAGAGACGCGGAAATTCAAGTTCGGCCATGAAAGACTGGTGTTTATCAATGCCTGGAATGAGTGGTCTGAAGGCAATTACCTTGAACCGGATATGAAGAACGGCCGGAAGTATCTGGAAGAGACGGTCAGGGCACTGGGAGATCTGGGAGGTTCGGATGACGATATCATTTTTCGGACGATCTCAAATGATGACGCTTCCTGATTGCCGGGCGCCAATCATGTAACCTCACCCGGACAAGCGGAACCAGGAATTCTCACACAAGGAAGCTAAGTACATTTCTTTATAAATACGGTAACGTATTGCTCAATTGAATCATATCTTGATGTTCGGGTTCTTGCGGCTTGCCGGTTCGATGAAATTTTTCGGCAGGCGTGAACTCCAAAAGCATTATATTAGGAGCCATGACATGAGGTTTGGTTTGGAAGGTCTTTTTCTCGGCGCAAGGATCTCCTTGAGCAGAAATCAGGGGTTTTGCGGCTTGTCGCGCCGTGCCGTCCAGGTCTTCCGGCGCGAAGGGGTGAAAGGGATCTGGTCGAGGCTGCGCTTTCATGCCGTCCGAAATGGGAAGGTGAAAGGAGACAATCAAAGGTTTGACCAAGGGCTCGGGGTCGGCGAGATGTCATATTTGAAGGACAACCGCGGTGGCTTCGAGACGGACTGCGTTGCACCGTATTATCGACAGCGGACGTTTTCAGGGATCAATCCACGGTTAAATCCCGGTGCGGTACTTGTCGGGCATCCATATGCCGTCATCGGCATGGGTGAGGTCGTGCGTTCAGCAGCCAATGCCCTCGAAAGCGTAAACGTGCCTTTCAGTATACGGAATACGTTCGGCGAGTATGGACGGCAAGACGCTCTGAAGCATACAGACTTCAAAATGATGGGGAGGATTACCACCTCCAGCCTGTACAAAGCAAACGTTTTCTATCTGAATGCAGATGAAATGGACAATGCGCTGGCTTATCTCGGTCCCGGGTTCTTTGAAGGTCGGTACAATATCGGCTGCTGGGCGTGGGAATTGAGCCGGTTCCCGGATGAATGGAGTGATGCATTCCGGCTGGTGGATGAAATATGGGCACTGTCACGCTTTACACAACAGTCAATTGCCGAAAAGGCCGACTGTCCTGTCGTTTGGATGCCGCATCCTGTGGAACTGACGGATTCCGGTCGGATGTCTCGGCACGACTTCGGGCTGCCCGAGAACAAGTTCCTGTTTCTGTTCTTTTTTGATTTTCGGTCGTATCTCAGCAGGAAGAACCCGTGGGCGGTTATTGAGGCCTTTCAAGAGGCCTTTGGGAGAACAGGGGCTGAAGATGCCTGTCTGGTCGTCAAGGTGAACGGAACGGACACGCGGCATGAGGAGTATGGCGCATTCCGTGAGGCATTGAAGGTACTTGGCCACCATGTCATCCTTATTCACAAAGTGATGGACGACAGGGAAATCAAGGAACTGCTGCGGGTCTGCGACTGTTTTGTTTCCCTTCACCGGTCAGAGGGTTTCGGGCGGGGTATGGCGGAAGCCATGTATCTGGGGAAGCCCGTTATTGCTACCGGCTATTCCGGTAATCTCGACTTTACCAACGAAATGAACGCATGTATGGTTGATCATGTCCTGGTCCCGGTGAAGGAAGGGGAATACCCTTATGGAAAAGGTCAGTTATGGGCCGACCCCGATATTGAACAGGCCGCCTGGTACATGAAGCGATTGGTTTTTGAGCCCTCGTATGCATCCGAGATCGGCAGAAACGGCGAAAGATACATTAAGACCTATCACAGCTTTCGGGCTATCGGGGCCAGGATGAGGCACAGGCTCGAAAAACTCATGCTCATTTAAGGTGTCGTTGCCGGGTTTGCGACTGGCGGGCGATGACACCCGAAATCTCAATACTGAAGCCATGGCCCTGATTGGAGAGATAACAATTTGGGGTAAACGCATCAAGGACAATTTAAAGAGGTTTACGACGGACGATTATCAGAAAATGGGCGAGGCAAAAATGCATCAGCAGTTTCTCGAGACGTATTTTGAGTCGACATTATCGAAAATCGATGGGGCCTGTTCCAGTGACAGTTCAGATATCCATAAGGTCTTCAACATGCTGTATGATGATGATCTGTGGAATATCCTGCTGTTGAAGGAATATGCCTGTTATGAGAACATCAGGAAACTTCTGCCGGATTGGCCTTCGATCGACGTGCAGAGGGCCTGGGTAGGGAACAGCGGGTTTGAGCTGAGCAAGCAAAGCTTGAGTTTCTACAGGAAAGTCAAAGAATATTTCAAGACATTCGGAACAAAACCCCTTCACGCGGCACGCATTCTCGATTTCGGGTGCGGGTGGGGGAGAATCATCCGCTACTTTGCCAGAGACGTCCCGGCCGGCGCCCTGTTCGGATGCGATCCCGATGCAGAGATTCTGAACATGTGCAGTGAACTCAGGGTCCCGGGTATACTGCGCCGGTCGGATTACCACCTGCACAGCCTTCCCTTTGAACCCCAGTTTGATCTGGTGTATGCATTTTCAGTTTTCACGCACCTGTCGGAACGCGTCTATGGGGAGGCCCTGGCGGCTATCCACAAGGCCCTGGCGCCCGGAGGCCTGCTCGTCTTTACCATTCGCCCGAGAACGTTCATCGACCAACGGGGCATTGAGCTTCGGAGTGCCGGTGAGAAGACGATCCGCAGAATTTATGCGTCCTATGACCGGGGAGAATATGCCTTTTTCCCTTACCAATTGGCGCCCATTGACGGTGACATAACCTACGGAGAGGCGTGCATTCCATATGCCTATATTGAAAAGACATCGACAAAGATGTTCGATCTGATCGGGGCCGGCGTCTTTTGCGCCGATATGGAACAGGTGCCGGTTTTGCTGAAAAAGAGATAATGTAACATTTCAGCCATCTGAAAACATGGCAGGAGGCCCATGGGGCGATTCTGTTGCGAACCATTTTATTGTAAAAAGTCATTGCTGTCCAAAATCAATTGATATTGACACATCGTATCGGGCAACTGATTGAAATTCCATGACGCTCATGTCGTTGAAGAAATCAGGTTGTGCCTGTCCCGGTGTCGCTCCCGCAAGGCAAATTGTGATTAACACCCGTTCGCTTTGCTCATTGGAGTCACAGAGTGCACCGAGGGAGTTGTTCTTTTCCCCAATCGGGAGACGGCGATTGGGGAAAACCCACAGGCCTTGCGGCGAGAAGGCTCATATTTGCAAAGCAGTGTTTCTTCTCCGTCTCCCCTGTCTCTCAAGCGCAGCGGGTGTGAAAAATCCGTTCTTGGACAAGAGTGGTAAAGAGTTACGAAATAATGGAAAATGAAAAACGAGATTTCCGGCGCCGGACGCGAAGGCCGCACTGTGAGCGTCTGGAGGGCCTGGAGAGCCTATCTCAAAAGGGTGGACCTGCCGGGGCCGGTGACGTCAAGGTCATTATCGTTAATTGGAACGGCAAGAAATTCCTGCCTCGCGTTCTCGAGGCATTGAAGCGCCAGACGTTCAAACGCTTTTCCACACTTGTTGTCGACAACGGATCCAAGGATGGCTCCCCTGACTTGATTTCAGTTCATTTTCCGGAAGTTGATATCCTGCCTTTAGAAACAAATATCGGCTTCTCAGCTGCCAACAATCTTGCCATAAAAAGCGTATCCCAGGAATATACTGCTCTTCTGAACAACGATGCCGTGCCGCACCCCGGTTGGCTGGGAAGCCTTGTGGACTCGCTTCAGAGGCACCCGCAGGCGGGAATAGCCGCTTCAAAAATGCTCTTTTTTGATTTTCCAGGGGTTATCGATCGAGCCGGCGATGGGTATACGACATCGGGGACCGGCCTGCTTAGAGGGAGGGGTGACGCAGCGGAGCGTTTTGGGGGCAAGGAATGGGTGTTCGGGGCCTGTGCCGGCGCGGCCTTGTTTCGGACATCTCTGTTTCAGGATGTGGGGCTGTTTGATGAGGACTTCTTCTTGATCTATGAGGATGTTGATTTGAATTTCAGGGCGCAGTTGAAAGGCTATAAGTGCCTGTACGTACCCGAGGCAGTGGTATATCACAAGGGAGGGATGACGATCGGTCACAACTCATCTCTTTCGGTCTATTATGGACATCGAAACCTGGAATGGGTTTATATACAGAACATGCCGGGCCGTTTAATCCGAAGAACGGTCTTCAAGCACCTTGTGTATGATGCCGCCGCCTTTTTTTACTTTGCTGCCATCGGTCGACATCAAGAGTTTTTACGTGCCAAATGGCACGCCTTGAAGGGCTTGAAGAAGGCACTGTCAAAACGGGAAAAAATCCAAAGAGAAAAGCGTGCTTCAGATGCGTATATCTGGAGTCTTCTGGAAAATGAGACGCTCTCTTCAAGGCTTGTCCGAAGGTTTCACAGATAGGCGGCTTGAGCGTTTGGCGCCTTGTCCGGTCAGGGAAAAGATGCTCAACAATTTAACAGCGTCGGAGGGTCATCCGGCATAAGCAGGATCATACGCCGGAGCACCGCCCTGTGTTACCCGGATCGGCGTGGAATGAAGCAGCACCGATAACCGATCCTGTATGCCTGATAACCGATCATCAAAAGAAGAAGCTCCAGGGAACGATTTGAGCACCATCGACATCATTATCGTTAACTACAACAGTACGGATCACCTGTTGCGCTGCCTCAGGTCCATATTTGATGTGGCCCGTGGCATTGATTTGGAGGTGTACATTCAGGACAACCACTCGAGAGATGACGTCGATCGGGTCCGCAGGGCGTTCCCCCAGGTGAGACTGAAGAAAAACGAGAGCAACTTAGGGTTTGCCAGGGCTGTTAATCAGGCGCTGAAAGACAGTTCCTCGCCATATATATTGATCCTGAATCCCGACACCCTTATCAATGAAGGGTTTTTTGAGAAGGCACTGGAATATATGGATACCCATGACGAGACGGGCGTCATGGGACCCAGAATTCTGGACAGCGATGGCACTGTCCAGGGATCAGCCAGGTTGTTTCCCAATCTGATGACCGCATTGTTCGGCCGGAAGTCCCTTCTTACCAAAATTTTTCCCGACAACCCGGTTACCCGGGAAAACATCCTGACAGGGAGATCGGACGGCATCAGCGCCATGGAGGTTGACTGGGTGTCCGGCGCCTGCATGGTTGTCAGGAGAAAAGCGATAGAAGATGTGGGCATCATGGACGCCCGCTTTTTCATGTACTGGGAGGATGCCGACTGGTGCAGGCGGATGTGGCTTGGCGGGTGGAAGGTCGTTTATTTTCCCCAGCCTTCTGTTATCCATTACGTGGGTGTGAGCAGCGCAAAAAACGTGATTCGCTCTGTCATCGCGTTTCACAGGAGCATTTATCGTCTTTTCAAAAAGCACACCACGAAACCCCATATATTCTTGACGCCGGTCGTCTATTGGGGGCTTGTGTATCGTCTTCTATTCGTTCTCGCCTTTCAATCTGTCGGCAGGCTGTGTGTTGTTCTTGAAAGGCCGCCGCGTCATGGGGGGGCTGTCAGCGTTGGCCGTTCGGGCGATCGGATAAAGGTCGTCCGGTTTATAGCACGCCTCAATATAGGCGGCCCGTCAATCCATGTCCATCTGTTGAACACGGGCCTGGACAGAAATAGATTTGCTTCAATCCTTGTGGCCGGCATCATTTCTCCCCAGGAAGGGGATATGAGCTATCTTTTTGAAGGATGTAAAGGATCAAGGCCGATCATCATCAGGGAACTGCAGAGAGAAATCAGCCCGGCAATGGACATCCGGGCCTTTTTCCAGATCCTCAGAATTCTCCGCCGGGAAGATCCCGATATTGTTCACACGCACACGGCCAAGGCCGGGACAAGTGCCCGGATCGCTGTTATTCTGTATAATTTTTTCGGGGGGAAGCACATCCAGACGGTCCATACCTTTCACGGACATGTGTTTGAGGGCTATTTCAGTTTCACGAAATCGCTCATGTTCATTTTGATTGAGCGGCTGCTGGCCATGAAGACAGACGTGATTGTCTCCATCAGCGAGACGCAGAAAAGAGATCTTTCAGATAGATTCCGCGTTGCCCCGGCCACCAAGATCGAAACCATTCCATTGGGTTTTGACCTGAGGCCCTTTCTTGAAAGCGCTGCCATGAAGGGGCGGTTCAGATCCAGTCTTGGCGTCGGCGATGATATCCTTCTTGTGGGCATTGTCGGCAGGCTGGTGCCTGTGAAACGGCATGTCCTGTTTTTCGATGCAGCAAAGTATTTCCTCGAACGCCGTTCCGGGATATCGGTTCAGTTTGTGGTGGTGGGCGACGGGGAGTTGAGGGAATCGCTCGAGGATTATGTCAGGCAGGAGGGTCTGACCCCATACGTCCGGTTCTGTGGCTGGAGACGGGATCTGCCCGAAGTCTATGCCGATCTGGACATCCTGAGCCTGACCTCCGTGAATGAAGGGACCCCGGTTTCCATCATTGAGGCCATGGCTGCCTCTACGCCGGTAATCGCCACCGACGCGGGCGGCGTATCCGACCTCCTGGGTGCAAGAGACGGTCGGCCGGCGTCGGAAAGTTTTGCGCTTTGCAGGAGAGGTATCCTGTGCCGGAAAGAAGACGCCATCGGGTTTGCAAACGGTTTGGCATACCTTGTCGACAGGGACGCGGCTGAAAAAGAAGCGCTGGTCAGGGAATCGCGGGCCTTCGTGGAGGCGCACTTTTCCGAGGGGCGACTCCTGAAGGATATTGAAAGGCTGTATCTGCAATTGATGGATAAGCGACATGGGCGGAATCAGAGAAATCACACGATCCGCCAGGCCGGCCTTTTGTGAAGGAAATCTTTTCCAAAAAGCAACTGCCCGGAGACATGAAAAGGCTTTATACGGAAATGGGATCGAACTTATGAAACCCGCTGTTCTTTTTGTGATCCGCTCACTGGATATCGGAGGAGCGGAAAAACAGATGCAACTGCTGGTGGGACAATTGCACGGTCGCACCCATTGCTGCCATGTGTATTCACTTCAGGCGGGCGGTCCGTTGAAGAAATGGTTTGGGGAGATGGGCGTGCCGGTTTTTTCAGGAGGTTTGAAAAAGGGCGATTTATCAAAGGCGCCCTGGAAGCTTTTTCTGGCGGAATGGCGGCTCCTGCGTCTTGTCTATCAGCTCAACCCAGCGGTAATACACTGTTTTCTTCCTTTGATAACATTTATGGGGTCCCTTGCGGGTCGAATTGCCCGCGTGCCTTTGGTAGTGACAAGCCGTCGTGCGCTGGGGACCCATCAAAGACGGCATCCTGTTTTGAGACCGCTGGACCGTGTCGCAGCCCGCATCAGTCACAGGGTCACGGTCAATAGCCAGGCTGTCTGGAACGATATGATCAAACGCGAGCATGTGGATGCATCCAAGCTGGTGCTCATATACAACGGCGTGGACACCAGGCTTTTTGAGGCGGCGCTGTCCTGCCGGAAAGATGTTCGTCGAGGTCTGAGCCTGAAAGCCGATGCAAAGATTATGGTCGTGATTGCAAATCTTATTCCCTATAAGGGACACTCTGATCTGCTAATGGCGGCAAGAGAGGTCATCAGGCGTTTTCCAGATGCCGTTTTTCTGCTCGTTGGGGAAGATCGTGGAATTCAGGGGAAGCTTGAGCGGCACGCCGCGTATCTGGGTATCGCGGAATCTGTAAGGTTTCTGGGACGACAGGATAACATCCCGGGGCTCCTGGCCGCGAGTGATATTTCCATACTCCCGTCCCACGAGGAAGGCTTCTCAAACGTGATTCTGGAATCCATGGCAGCAGGCCTGCCGGTCGTCGCCACCGATGTGGGCGGAAACAGAGAGGCCGTTTTGGATGGGAAGACCGGATGGCTTATTCCGCCCAAAAAGCCGAGGGCTCTGGCCGAGAAAATCATGGACCTTTTGAAAGACCCTGAGAAGTCAGAACAATGGGGCAGATGCGGCAGGGAAAGGGCAAAACTCATGTTTACCGTAAAGAGAATGGTTACAGCCCACATCGATCTGTACCAAAGCGCCATTCGTTTTAAAGTATCTCCAGGATCACCTGAAATATGAACCAGTTAGCGGAAAGCGGCTGTTTGGGTCCTTTTATCGATCTATAGCTTGATGTTATCGGGCTGTATCTATTCTCTTCTGCTGTGCAGCAATTTTTGGTAAGGAACGTTTTGAGATCGTGCAGGGGTATAATGATAGTATATTGGACGGGCGGATAGAAAACGATGCACTTGCAGCTATAAGAGATTATCGGTTATTATTCAAAATTGGGCAGAAGGTCCGTGTGGAAGCAAGAAAGGGATACAATGAAAACCATTTTGGTTAACGGCGTGCCGATCAACGATCCTGACCGCTGTTACGTCATAGCAGAAATAGGGCACAATCACCAGGGGGATGTGGAGAAGGCAAAGGAAATGTTCCAGGTGGCCAAGTGGTGCGGTGTGGATGCCGTTAAGCTGCAAAAACGAAACAACAGCACCCTGTTCACCAAGGAACTCTACAACACGCCATACGAGCACGAGAACAGCTTCGGGGACACCTACGGCAAGCACCGACAGGCCCTTGAGTTCGGCAGGGAGGAGTACCGGGAACTGCAGGCCTATGCCAGGGAAATCGGCGTCACCCTTTTTGCAACGGCCTTTGACTTCGAGAGCGTCGATTTTCTGGCCGATCTGGACATGCCCGCATTCAAGATCGCTTCGGGCGATCTCAAGAATACCCCGCTTCAGAGGCATATCGCCCGGGTTGGAAAGCCTGTGTTCCTGAGCACCGGCGGGGGGAGTCTTGAGGACGTTAACCGGGCCTATCATACCATCATGCCCATCAATCCACAATTATGCATTATGCAGTGCACGGCCGCCTATCCGGCCCAGGTTGAAGACCTGAATCTGCGCGTCATTAAACGATACCGAACACAATTTCCCGATGCGGTAATCGGGCTCTCGGACCACCAGAACGGGATCGCCATGGCCATCGTCGGTTACCTGCTGGGGGCCTTGGTTATCGAGAAACATTTCACTTTGAATCGTTCCCTTAAAGGTACGGATCACTCCTATTCGCTGGAACCGACGGGCATGCGAAAACTGGTCCGGGATCTGCGGCGGGTGGTCCTGGCCCTGGGATGCGATGAGAAGAGGCCCCTCGATTGTGAACAGAAGCCCCTTCAAAAGATGGGAAAGAAACTGGTGGCGGCCCACGCACTCAGCTCAGGACGGATACTGGAGCCAGGCGATGTGGCCATCCGGTCTCCCGGCGACGGGTTGCCTCCCTGCGAATGGGACAATGTGATGGGGAAGGAACTGATAAAGGCCCTGAAGGAAGATGAGGATATCACCTTTGATATCCTGAAATGAACGCGGGTACCGGGGTGGGTTCATGGAACCTGGCATGAGATATGATCCTTTGTTCAGCGTGAAGGGGCGGGTGGCAGTGGTTACCGGCGGCATGGGACAACTGGGTATGGCCTATGCCGGCGCCCTTGCAGAGAGGGGGGCCAGGGTGGCCGTCTTTGATATCGCCACCTCACCCAAGGCCGACGCGACTCCCTTTACGCAAGGGATCCGGAACCGGACCATCGTCCCGTTTCAGGTGGATATCACTGACAAAGATTCGGTAGAAGCGGCCGCCCGTCAGGTGGTGGACCGCTGGGAAACGCCCCGCATCCTTGTTAACAACGCAGCTCTGGATTCCCCGCCCGACGCCCCTCCCGAGGAAGTGGGGCCCTTTGAGACCTACCCTGTGGCCTCCTTTGAAACGGTCATGGGCGTCAACGTGAAAGGGACTTTCATTTGCTGTCAGGTGATCGGCCGGATGATGGCCCGGGAGGAGCGCGGTTCCATCATCAACATCTCGTCCATTTACGGGATGTTGTCTCCCTGTCAGGATATCTACCAGTTCCGGCGCCGACAGGGTCAGGAGTTCTTCAAGCCCATTGCCTATTCCGTGTCCAAGTCGGCGGTGCTCAATTTGACCCGCTACCTGGCCACCTACTGGTCCAAGAAGGGTGTCCGTGTGAACACCCTGACCTTAGCCGGCGTTTTTAACAACCAGCCAAAGGAATTCCTGGAGGCCTATTGCCCCAGGGTTCCCATGGGCCGTATGGCAGACGCCGAGGAACTGTGCGGGGCCGTTCTCTTTCTGGCCTCCGACGCCTCCTCCTATATGACCGGTTCCAATCTGGTGGTGGATGGCGGCTGGTCTGCCTGGTAGTATCAAGGAGTGCTTTATGGACCCATTGATTCCCAAAGAAGTCTCCAACTGGATCAATCATGAACTGTGTCCGGCTGTTTCCGGGAGATGGTTTGAGAAGTATAACCCTGCCAACGGACAGGTATTGTGCCGTGTCGCCCGCTCGGACGCCGCGGATGTGAAGAAGGCCGTCGCAGCCGCAGGAAAAGCCCAGAAGTCGTGGTGTGAAAAAACGGCGGTAGAGCGGGGTGAAGCCATGCGTGCCATTGCGCTTTGCATGTCCGATCGCAAGCGTGAAATCGCCGAAATTGTTGCTTTGGAAACGGGCAAAAGCAAGGCAGATGCCCTCGGAGAAACAGCAGCCGCCATCGAGATGGGTTTTTTTGTGGCCGGCGAAGGAAGGCGCAACTACGGCAAGACAACGACGGCAACCATGGCCCACCGGACCGTCCTGACAAAGCGGATACCCCTTGGCATAGCCGCACTGATCATCGCATCCAATACCCCTATAGCGAACGTGGCCTGGAAAGCCTTTCCCGCCATGTTCTGCGGCAATGCGTCCATTATGAAGCCTTCGGAGGATACGCCGGCGACGGCATGGATTTTCGGCGAGATCTGCAGGGATGCGGGGGTGCCTGCCGGCGTTTTTAACCTGGTCCAGGGTTTTGGCCCGGAGGCCGGGAGTCCCCTGGTTGAATCGCCGGGCGTCGCTTTGGTGAGCTTCACGGGATCTTGCGAAACGGGTCGTCAGATCCAGAAGATTGCCGGCGAACGGCTGGCCAAGGTCTGCATGGAATTGGGCGGCAAGAATGCCCTGGTGGTATGTGACGATGCGGACCTGGACAATGCTGAAAAATGGGTGCTTTCTTCCGCATTCAGCAATGCTGGTCAGCGCTGCGCCGCCGCCAGTCGTGTGATCGTTTTTGACGCCGTATACGAGCCATTCCGGGATCGGCTTTTGCGATCGACCCGGGAATTGAAGATCGGCACCGGAGACGATGATTTCTTGGGCCCTGTTATCAATGAAAGGCATCTCAAAAACATGCTGGCCCAGGTCGAGCGGGCAGCGGCAGGCGGCGCTTCTATCCCTGTGGGGGGCCATCGCATGAACGGTCCCGTTCATTGTGACGGATACTATATGGCGCCTACGATCCTTGAAAATGTGGATGTGGACGCGGAGATCTCCCAAACGGAGTTGTTTGGTCCCATTACCATCCTCTATCGGGTCGCGGGTTTTGATGAGGCCGTCGCCGTTGCCAACCATTCCATGCTTGGGCTGACCTCTTCCATCCATACCGGCAGCGTCCACCGGGCCATGGAATATGCGGAACGCGTAGAGGCCGGCGTGGTGGTGATCAATGGCGGGACCCACGGCAGTGAACCCCATATGGGTTTCGGCGGGGTGAAGAATTCAGGCACCGGCTGGCGGGAGGCCGGACTGGAGGCCATGGATGTCTACAGCGATTGGAAATATGTCAATATCATCCATGATCCAGGGAAAGTCTAAATGCCCACAGTTGTTGCCCTGATACCGGCCCGGTCGGGTTCCACCCGAATTCCCCACAAGAATGTTCGAAACCTGGGCGATCATCCTCTGCTCGCCTATACCGTTGCCTCCGCCCTCAAGAGTGGGGTTTTCCAGGATGTTATCGTCTCCACGGATTCCGAGCCCTACGCACAGATCGCCCGTTATTACGGCGCGGAAGTCCCGTTCCTGCGTCCGGGGGAGATTGCGGGGGACAAGTCTCCGGATATCGATTGGATTGCCTATACCCTGGAGCGACTGAGACAATCGGATCGTTCCTACGATTGTTTCAGCATCCTTCGTCCCACCAGCCCCTTCAGGCAGCCCGAGACCATACGACGGGCGTGGATCGAGTTTGTCTCCGAGAAGGGGGTGGATTCGCTCCGCGCCGTTGAGAAATGTTCCGAACATCCAGGAAAGATGTGGGTCATCCAGGGGAGGCGCATGACTCCCCTGCTCCCCCTGGGGCCGGTGGAACAACCCTGGCACAGCAGCCAGTACCAGGCCCTGCCCCTGGTACATGTGCAGAATGCCAGCCTCGAGATTGCCTGGACCCGGGTCGTGTATGAAACCAGGAGCATCGCGGGCCATACGGTCATGCCGTTCTTGACCCAGGGATATGAAGGGGTTGATGTCAACAGGCCGGTTGACTGGATGGTTGCGGAAGCGCTGCTTGCCTCCGGTCAAGTGTCTCTTCCAGAAATTGATCTGCCCCCATTTAATAAGGAAGGCTGAATGATGACGCCCATCACCATGATCCCCTTTGAAGCGTTCAGGCGGGTGCAAAAGGCCAGCCTGGACCCAAACCGGCGGTTGGATATTCTGGCGGACATGTGTCGTGTCAATGCACTGGCGGCCGTGAAACAGGCAGGTTCGGGGCATCTCGGATCCAGTTTCAGCGCCATGGATATTGTGGTGAGGCTCTATTACGAAGAGATGAACACGGTTTCGGTGGGCCTGGATCATCCGGATCGCGACGTCTATTTCTCTTCCAAAGGCCATGATGTTCCGGGGCTGTATTCGGTCCTGTTTTCACTGGGCCTTCTGCCGGAAGAGAAGCTGTTCAACCTGCGACGTTTCGGTGGTCTGGACGGTCACCCGGATATTTCGTGCCCGGGCGTGGAAGCCAATTCCGGATCCCTGGGAATGGGTATTTCCAAAGGGCGGGGAATCGCCTGGGCGAAACGGTATTTGAATCGCGGCGGCCGCGTCTTTGTCATGACCGGAGATGGAGAACTGCAGGAGGGCCAGAATTTTGAGGCCCTTCAGTCTACGGTCCAGCAGGAAATCGGGAATCTTACGGTCATTGTGGACCATAACAAGGTGCAGTCCGACAGGGAAGTCAGCCGCATCGTGAACCTTTACGATCTGGAGAGAAAACTTGCCGCTTTCGGATGGCACGTGGCGCGATGCGACGGGCATGACCAGGATGCCCTGGGCCGGGTGTTCGATCGGTTTCGGCGGATGGAAGAAACCCCCAAAGTGTTGATCGCCGATACCCTCAAGGGACGGGGGGTATCCTTCATGGAACATCCCCGTGCCCTTCAGGAGGGGGAAGGTTTTTACCGGTGGCATGCGGGGGCGCCGCCTGACCGGGACTTCATAGGTGCACACGAGGAAATCATTGCCCGCATCAACCGCCGTATGGCGGTTCATGGCCTTGATCCGATTACATTGAAAAAGACCCCGCCGCCTTCAAGACCGGAACGTTTTTATTCGCTTGGGGGCGAACCCGAAAGCACCACACTGAAAGAACGTCATTTTAAGGTGACGTCTGAATATGTATCCCAGGTCTATGGAGACGCACTCATGGATGTGGCCCGGCGACGGGACGATCTCGTTGTGCTGGATGCGGACCTGGCCGCGGATTGCAAGGTTCGGGCCTTTGAGCTGGCCTATCCGGATCGGTTTATCGAAAACGGCATTGCCGAGCAGGACATGGTGTCCATGGCGGGTGGACTTGCCCGGCAGGGGTTGCTCCCCGTGGTGAATTCATTTGCAAGCTTCCTGGCATCCCGGGCCAACGAGCAGATATACAGCAATGCCGGGGAGCAGACCAAGATTATCTATGCGTGCCATTATGCCGGGTTAATCCCGGCCGGGCCGGGGAAATCTCACCAGAGCCTTCGGGACATCTCTCTTTTCGGGGCGCTGCCCAATTGCGAGATCCTGCAGCCCTGCAACGGGGAAGAGACCCGCATGGTTGTGGATTACGCTGTGGATGCGGCACGGGAAAATGTCATGATTCGCCTCATCATCGGACCTTCGCCCAGGAAGGTCACGCTCCCTGCCGGTTACCGGCTGGAGCGGGGCAAGGGCGTAACGCTTGCGGATGGGGATGATGCGGTGCTGTTTGCCTATGGGCCGGTCATGATACATGAGGCGATGGTGGCTTCCGAACTGCTGGCCCGAAAAGGGACCGGTCTGCGGGTCGTCAATATGCCCTGGTTGAATCGCATGGACCGTGAATGGTTGATGACCCAGGTGGGTGCTTTTGAGCACATTTTCGTTCTGGAAGACCATGCTCCGGTGGGCGGTTTCGGCGATTTTCTGTTGAACGAACTGGTCAGTGCAGGGGGACTGCTGTCCCGATGTTTCGCCAAATTTGCCGTAATAGGGTATCCTGCCTGCGGTACGCCCGCCGAGGCCCTTCGTTTCCATGGCCTGGACGGCGCATCCCTGGCGGAGCGGATTTTTTCCGGCATTCGATCCCCATCAGAACTCTGATCGTTCAAGGTGGCAATGAAGAATAAGCTCAAATATGATGATCTCTCCCGCGTCTGGGTATTGATACCGGTGGAGACAAAGGCCCGGGAATACCATGCAAAGCTTCTGTTATCCTGCGTGGCGGCCGAAGCGGGCTTCGGGGTGATCTTAGGGCGCAAGGGCATTCTGGAGTTTAATGTCCGCTTTCTGCCCCGCGGTATCCTCTTCAGTAACAATATTCTGACAGGCAAGGAGAAACTGTTCCGCCGCTATCGGCGGATGGGGTATACGGTTGCCGCCTGGTGCGAGGAGGGGATCGCCTACCGCAATCGTGAATCCTATCGAAATGAAAGGGTTTCAAGACAAGCCCTTGGTGAACTGGAACGATTCTTTGCATGGGGAAACTACCACGCGGAAGATGTGATGCGGGCAGCGGATTTTTCGGATCACCGGAAGATCGTGCCCTCTGGAAGCCCCCGTCTGGATCTGCTTCGACCGGAGTTTCGGGAGTTTTATCGGTCCGAGGCCGATAAAATTCGTGCCCGGTATGGACGGATCGTCCTGGTAAATACCAACTTTCACCGTTTCAACCATTTTCTGGGGCGGGGGGTCTATCTGAACGACCTGAAAAAGAAGGGCAAGATATCCACCCCGGAACGGGAGGCATTCTTTCAGGGGTGGATCGACTTTCTGGAACGGATGTATGGGGCCTTTTCGAAGATGCTCAAACCGCTCGGTGCGGCTTTGCCCGATCATACCATCATTGTGCGACCCCACCCCTCAGAAGACCACGATGCATGGAGAGAAGAAACCAAGACGCTTCCCAATGTAAAAGTGCTTCACCAGGGCAGTTCGCTGCCATGGATCCTGTCGTCAGAGGCGGTTGTGCATAACAGTTGTGCCACCGGCATTGAGGCCTTTGCCATGGACGTCCCCGTTGTATCCTACAGGCCCTTTTCTTCCGAGATCTATGATTCTTTCCTCCCGAATGCCGTCAGCCGGCAGGCGTTCAGCGAAGATGATCTCGTGGGTATTGTAAAAGCTTTGACCTCGGGTAAAGAGATTGAAGACAAAAGCCATGTGGAAGAAAAACGCGGGATGGCCAGAGCGTTTTTCGGGGGGCTGGAAGGTCCCCTGGCGTCGGAAAACATTGTGGCATCTCTGAGGCAACTTCGCGTCCGCCATCGACCCTTTGCCCCCAACCGCATTCACGCCCTGACCAGAGAACTGGCGGTGCGGACGCTTCTTCCTGTGCGCGCGTCATTTAGAAAGATGATTCGCACGCCCCATCCACAGGCAGCGTACTTTCACCAGAAGTTTCCATCCCTGTCCCTGTCCGAAGTGCGAAGCGATATGAATCGTCTGAGGAAAATATCTGGCCGGTTCAAGAATGTTCAAGCCGTTCAGGTGGGTGAAACCCTGTTCTGCCTGACATCTCCGGAGGGGAAATGAAAATCTGCTACCTTTCGGCTTCGGAGATTCCTTCCCGAACCGCCAACAGTGTTCACGTCATGAAAATGTGTGACGCATTCCGCGCTAAGGGGCACGAGGTACTGCTTTACGCCAGAAAGGGTGAACCCTTGAAAAAGGGAGATCCCTTTGCACGGTATGGCGTCAGACATGTTTTTCCCATCCGCTTTTTCCCGTGGCCCAGACTGCGGGTCGTGGGTCCCATGATCTACGTACTGGGCGTATTTTTTCATGTGCTGCGATCGCCCCTTCCGGATCTTTTTTATTCCCGTTATATCTATCTTGTCTATCTGGCTGCATTTCTAAGAGTTCCATGCATCTATGAAGCCCATGTTTTTCCAGGAAGCCCGGTGGAGCGTCTGGTTGAAGCCCTTTTCATGAAAACAGGGAGTTTTCATCGCCTTGTGGTGATTTCAAACGCTCTAAAGCGGGACTATCTTGCTGCCTATCCCGCACTGAAGGCAGAAATGGTTGTGGTGGCGCACGATGGCGCGGATATCCAGCCGGAAAACAGGTCTGGTTTTTTTCAAAACAACACGGGCCCGGAAGGCGATATGCCGCGGGCCGGCTATGTGGGGCAGCTTTATCCCGGCAAAGGGATGGAGATTATCGAGCAGCTTGCCCCCCGATTTCCGGAGCTTGAATTTCACGTGATCGGCGGCAGGGATGAGGATCTGCAGTACTGGCGGAAACGCGCCCTGTTTTCAAATCTTTTTTTTCACGGGTATGTCAAACACGGGGAGATTTATAAGCACTTCCGAAATTTTGAAATCGCGCTGGTCCCCTTTCAGCGAAGGTTATCCCTGGAAGGGGGCAGAGGCAATACCGTGCGGTGGACATCTCCGTTGAAGATATTTGAATACATGGCCTATGGAAAGGCCATCATTGCTTCCGATCTACCGGTCTTAAGAGAGGTTCTCAAGGATAGAGAAAACGCACTCCTGGTTCCTCCCGAGGATGTGGAAGCATGGGCCTGCGCCCTTGAGGAGCTGATAGGGAACAGGACCCTGATGCGCAAGCTGGGCCGTGCGGCGCGCAATCTCCTTGAAGCGTCGTATACCTGGGAGAAAAGGGTGGTCCGGGTGCTGGAGTCAAAGGATGTTAAATAGGGAGAGCACAGGTCTTGTAGCCTATTTTTTCAGGGCTTATCCCAAAAGGACCTTTTTAATGATCCTGTGCCTGATCTTTGCGGGACTCACGGAAGGCATCGGGATCACCGTTCTCCTGCCGGTGCTTGAGCTGAATATGGGGGACGGCGGTGCGCCTCAATCCAGTGTGGGAAGATATGTGGCCGAGGTTCTTCGTTGTCTCGGGTTGGAACCAAAACTGGAGGTTCTGCTTTCAATTCTGGTGGCAGGGATCGCCCTGAAAGGTTTTTTTTCATGGGTGGCCATGCGTCAGGTGGGCTATACCGTGGCCCATGTGGTGGCGGATCTTCGGAAAAGGCTGATCAGCGCGTTGCTCCATGCCCGCTGGGAATATTTCATTCAGCATCCGGCGGGACGGTTTGCCAACGCCATCGGACTTGAAGCCTGGCGGTCCGGACAGGCCTATTATGAATCGAGCATCGCCATTGCCTACCTCATTCAACTTATGGTCTATACGGCGGCGGCTGTGATGGTGTCCTGGAAAGTGGCCCTTGGCGCTTTTGCCACAGGTCTTGTGATTATTTTTATTCTCAGACGCCTTGTGAAGATCGCTCGCCGATCCGGCAAAAGCCAGACGGATCTCAGCAAATCACTGGTCTCCAGGTTGACGGATGCCCTGCAGGGGATCAAGCCCATCAAGGCCATGGCCGGAGAGGGCCGTCTCGTGCCGCTGCTGGAGGCCGAAACCATGGATATGAATGAAGCTCAGAGAGGCCTGGTCTTTGCCACCGAGACCATTCGCGCTGTTCAGGAGCCGGTGACGGCGTTTTTTCTGGCTGTGGGCCTTTTCCTCCTGGTTCATTTCGGTGACGCACCCTTTTCGTCCATTCTCGTTCTGGCGTTTATCTTTTTTCGCATGGTAACCCGATTTAATGAGGTCCAGTACCGGTATCAGAAGATGGTGACGGTGGAAAGTGCGTTCTGGTCTCTCTTGGAGAGCATCGAGCGCGCGGATCAGGAAGCTGAGGCAAAGACCAGCCGCGGCAACCGCATGGCTCGGTTTGAAAATGAAATACGTTTTGAAAACGTTTCCTTCAGCCATGGGCAAAAGTCGGTTTTGAAAGATGTCTCTCTCGTGATTACCTCTGGCAGTTTCGTGGGAATCGCAGGTTCATCGGGTGCCGGAAAAACCACTATTGTGGATCTTATGATAGGACTTTGGCATCCCACCCGGGGACGGATTCTCATTGATGGGGCGCCCCTGTCTGAAATCGACCTGGTATCGTGGCGGAAAATGGTGGGATATGTTCCCCAGGAGATGTTTCTATTCCATGACAGTATATACAATAATATCGTCCGGGGGGATACCGCCATCGACCGTCACAGTGTGGAAGAGGCGCTTCGGGCCGCAGGCGCCTGGGAATTCGTATCTTGCCTGCCGGAAGGGATGGATACAAGGATCGGTGAACGGGGGGGGCGGATATCGGGCGGGGAAAGGCAGCGGGTCGCCATTGCCACGGCCCTTGTGCGCAACCCCAGGCTGCTGGTGCTGGACGAGGTGACCACGGGCCTTGACCCGGAGACCGAAGCCGGGGTCTGTGCGACCCTTGGAAGTCTCACCGGCAAGGTCACCATCGTGGCCATATCCCACCAGCCTGCCATGATGAAAGAGGCCCACCTGGTCTACCGGGTGGAGGACGGCTGTGTGGAAAAGGTGACATGGGATGATCGAGATCATGCACATCATTGAGGACCGGGACAGGGGCGAGGCATCCTTATCCGGAATGGTCTGCAGAACAAGGTCGTTCGCAGGGTAAATAAACGATCATGTGCGGAATTGTCGGTTTCAAATCGAAACGGGATATGGGTCCCCTGCGCGAATCACTCCCGGAGGCGACTTCAAGGCTTGTCCACCGCGGCCCGGATGACACGGGCCTTTTTTTTGACCACGCGTTCGGAGTGGGGCTGGGCCACAGGCGGCTTTCGGTCATCGATCTGTCTCAAGCAGGACGTCAGCCCATGGCAAGCGAGGATGGGACGGTTCATATCGTATATAACGGTGAGATCTATAATTTTCGGCAGATTCGCTGCACGCTGGAGGGATATGGCCATCAGTTCCGGACGGAAACCGATACAGAAGTGATCCTCAAGGCCTATATGGAGTGGGGAACGGATTGCGTGACACGCTTTGTGGGGATGTTTGCATTCGCCCTGTGGGACGGGAGGATCGGAACGCTTTTTCTCGCCAGGGACCGCATCGGCATCAAGCCCCTTTATTACCATTATGCTGCAGGTGCGTTCCTGTTCGCTTCCGAGCTCAAGGCCCTGATGGCATTCAAGGGCTTTCCAAGGAGCATTGACCCGGATGCCGTCCCCCTTTTCCTGCACTATCAATATGTGCCTGCCCCCCGGACCATATTCAGGGACACATATAAGCTTCTTCCGGGGCACTGTCTCATCTATAACGGGGAGAATCTGAAGACACATGCCTACTGGGAACTCCCCCCGTTAAATCCGGGCGAGGAGGTTTTTGAAGCGAATGAAGAGGAGCTGCTTGACGCGTTGGATCAGGTCCTCGGTGACGCCGTGTCCTGCCGGCTCATCAGTGATGTTCCGCTGGGGGCACTCCTGAGCGGGGGGATCGACTCGTCTCTGGTCGTGGCACTGATACAGAAGGCCGGCCGGGGACCGGTCCGGACATTCAGCGTCGGGTTTAACGAGCCCGGATATGACGAGGCCCCCTGGGCCGCCAAGGTGGCAGAGCATCTGGGCGCGGACCATACAGCGTTCTATGTGACGTCCCGGGAGGCTCTCGACCTGATTCCCCGCCTTCCGGAGATTTATGACGAACCTTTTGCCGACGCCTCGGCCATTCCCACTTGCCTGGTTTCCAGGTTGGCCCGGTCCCAGGTCACTGTCGCCCTTTCAGGGGATGGGGGGGATGAGCAGTTCGCCGGATATGTCCGCTACTGGAGCACGCAGGCAATGTCGACGACGTTTCAGCGCCTTCCCGCCACAGTCAGGAAATCCATGGGTCAGATCCTTGCGAAAATGCCGGTTTCCTGGGTTGAAATGTGCTATATGCCCTGGCAGGACCTGTTGCCTCAGCGCTTCCGTTTCACCAATTTTCCCGACAAATGGCAGAAACTGGTCACGCTGATGGACCGGGGCAGCGTCGAAGACCGGTATCGCGCCACCGTCTGCTGCTGGTCAGAGTACGATCTGCGGTCTCTATGCGGGAAAGGGCTTGCAGCAACCCGGTTTGAAGAAACAATCAGGAAGACGGCAGGCTGGCCGATTCTTTCGCGGCTCATGCGGGTGGATCAGAAGACCTATCTCCCGGATGCCATGCTCACCAAAGTGGACCGGGCCAGCATGGCGCATAGCCTGGAGGTGAGGGTCCCCCTGCTGGATCATCGCGTTGTGGCGTTTACCGCCGGCATGCCGGACAGCCTCAAATACAGGGATGGGAAGGGAAAGTATCTGCTCAGGAGGCTCCTGGCGCGCTATGTGCCGGAAGCATTATTCGACAGGCCCAAGATGGGATTTGCCGTACCGATTGACGGCTGGTTTCGAGGCGAGTTGAAGGAACTCCTTTTGGATTACCTCTCGCCGCAACGGCTCAAGAAGGAGGGTCTGTTCAACCCTGAAGAAGTGGAAAAGAAGATCAAAGGCCATCTTGCCTTCAAGGTCAATCATCAGTACCGGCTCTGGGCCCTCCTGATGTGGGAGATGTGGCGGGAGCGGTGGCTTGGATGACGCACAAATCAATCCTCTGCCTGTTCCGCTATCTTTTCGATGGTCTTTTCCAGGGAATCGGCGTCTTCCATGTTGATTCTCGACGCGGATCGATCAATATCCTTGATCATATTGCTCAGGACCTGTTTGGGCCCGACTTCTATGAACAGGTTGTCAGACTTTCGGCAGAGCCGTTCAATGATCCCCCGCCAGTTGACGACATTGAAGATCTGTTGATAGAGTTCCTGGCGGATATGAGCAGGATCGACAACGGCCTCGGTGGTCACGTTTGCAATGACCGGTTTCGAAGCGATCTCGATATCGCACTCTTGCAATGCTTTTTTGAACTTATCGGCAGCCGGCTTCATGATAGGGGTATGAAAGGGGCCCTCCACTTTCAACATGGTTGAAAGGAGTCCTTCCTTTTTCAACTGGGCGCCCATCTCCGCCAGTCGTTTTTTGGACCCGCCTACCACAATCTGACTCGGAGTGTTGTTGAGCGTGATATAGACCCCGAAGTCCTTGCACAGGGCGCATATCTTATCATTGTCGATTTCCTTGCCCTTGTTTACCACGGCCATTAAGCCCGCACCGGGATAGGATGTGCCCCATTCGGTCATCAGCGCCGCCCGTTTTTTCACGAGAGACAGGGTGGTCCTGAAGTCCATGGCCTCAGCCACCAGCAACGCGGTATATTCGCCCAGGCTGTGCCCCGCCAGCAGGGAGGCATTCAAGCGGACGTCACGCTCTTTACATGTTTCTTCAAGGACGCGGTAACAGGCATAGCTCATGGTCAGTACGGCGGGCTGGGTATAGAGGGTTTTATTCAGATCGGCCTTGTGCATGAATTTCCCGAACATATGCTTTTCAAAGCACAATTCCGCGATATCATACCCTAGTACCTGACCGGCTTCGTCGAATATATCCCTGACCAGGGGGAATCTGTCGTACAGGTCTTTTCCCATGCCCACGTACTGGGAGCCCTGGCCCGGAAAGATCAGGATGGTTCTCTTGCGTATCGTCATTTCGCCTCATTCGGAGGATTATCTCTTTTTGGTCCTATCCCGTTACGTTACGTCTCATACCTTGTGCCTTGCGCGTCGCGCCTGTTTATGCTTGACAACGGGGACGTTTCAAATATGATAGGGCCGCATGCATGAAGACCCTACATATCAGCCTTTTCATATTTAATCAACTGTAAAATCCGCGCGAGCCGGGGATAAGGCTTCACGGTCCATGACAAACGATCCGTTAGCCGGTGGAGATATCTGAATGAATATTGAGGACAAGATAAAAGAACTGGAGAGCAGGAACCTTGAGGCGGAAATGGGAGGCGGCCAGAAGCGCATTGACCAGCAGCACGCCAAAGGGAAAATGACTGCAAGGGAGAGAATCCATTACCTTCTGGATGATGGCAGCTTTGAAGAACTGGATAAATTCGTCGTCCATCGCTGCCAGGATTTCGGCATGGATAAGAAGAAAATCCCGGGGGATGGCGTGGTGACCGGCTACGGCACTATCAACGGCCGCCGGGTTTTTCTCTTTTCCCAGGACTTTACGGTCTTCGGTGGTTCCCTGAGCGGGGCATTCGGCCAGAAGGTCTGCAAGGTCATGGACCTGGCCCTCAAGAACGGGGCCCCCATGATCGGGCTGAACGATTCGGGCGGGGCCAGGATCCAGGAAGGGGTCATGAGCCTTGCCGGATACGGCGAGATATTCAAGCGAAATGTATGGAGTTCAGGGGTGGTGCCTCAGATATCTGTGATCATGGGCCCCTGCGCCGGGGGAGCGGTCTATTCGCCCGCGCTCACCGACCTGACCATCATGGTCAAAAAGACCAGTAACATGTTTATCACCGGGCCCCAGGTCATCAAGGCGGTCACTTCCGAGGAGGTCTCGCCCGAGGATCTGGGGGGGGCCATGGCCCATAACACCAGGAGCGGGGTGGCCCATTTTGCCGAGGACTCAGACCAGGCGGCCCTGGACAGGGTCAAGGAGATCCTGTCGTACCTCCCGCAAAATTACAGGGAAACGGCGCCGGCAGTGGCGTGTGCCGACAATCCGAATCGCACCGAAGCGTTTCTCAACACGGTGGTGCCCACCAATCCCCGGCTCCCCTACGACATCAAAGACATCATTCGGGCGGTGCTGGATCATAAGCAATTTTTGGAGGTGCAAAAGCACTTTGCCAAGAACATGGTGGTGGGCTTCGGCCGGCTCAACGGCATTTCCGTGGGCATTATCGCCAACCAGCCTAAATTTCTGGCCGGGTGCCTGGATACCAGGGCCTCGGTCAAATGCGCCCGGTTTGTCCGCATGTGCGACGCATTCAACCTCCCCACCATCACCTTTGTGGATGTGCCGGGATATCTCCCGGGCGTCCAGCAGGAGTACGACGGGATCATCAAGCATGGGGCCAAGATCATCTTTGCCTATTCAGAGGCCACGGTCCCCAAGATTACGGTGGTGACCCGAAAGGCGTACGGCGGGGCCTACATCGCCATGTCGGCCAAGCATTTGGGCGGGGACATCAACTTTGCCTATCCCACGGCGGAGATTGCGGTGATGGGACCTGAAGGGGCGGCAAACATCATCTTCAGGAAGGAGCTGGCCGACGCGGAGGATCCGGTCGCCGCCAGAGAAAGGCTGGTTGAAGAATACCGGAACAACTTCGCCAGTCCCTTCAAGGCCGCGGAACTGGGATATACGGACCATATCATCTTCCCGGAAAAGACCCGTCCAAGATTGATCCGGGCACTGATGATGCTCAAAGACAAACGGGAGGTCATTCCAGAAAGACGGCATGGGAATATCCCCCTGTAAGGCTGCTATCCTCACATAACGTCACGAAGCCTACAAAGAAACGGCCTCAAACCAAAAAGGCCTCTCCCCCTGTCTGGAGGAGGGGCCTTTCTTTTTTCTGTGCAGAGGAATCGATCGTCAGCGGAAAATGCGCGTCCGTTTCTCCCAGAAGTCCTGCTCTTTTTTTCTCCAGTCAGGCCCTCCAAATTTATTGTCATAAAAGCGGCCCAGTCTTTCAAAAACCTTGAGCCATGCGCTCTTGCGCTTTTCCTTTGCTTCCAGCACATCGGCCACAAAGACGGCGATCTGGTCGATTCGATCCTTGGGCGCATAAAAAGACGCCCCCTCTTCAGCCGATTTCCTGAGGCTTTCTTCGGAAAGGGCGTGTGCTGTGAGCATGAGTGCAGGGGTCCCCCGTCTTACGGCAATTGCAAGGAGGTCGTATCCCTTTACGCCCATGATATCCAGGATCGCCACATCATACACATGCTCTTCAAGGAGTCTTCGGCCTTCCTCAAAGGAGGTCGCCGTGTCGATCTTGCACATATCCAGAAGACCGGCTAACGTATCGAGCACATCCTGTTCATCGTCAACGATAAGAACGCGTTTGCCATGGATGATTTCTCCGGGTTCCATTCTTGTCTCTCCGTTTGTGTGGAGATTCCCTCTACACGGTTTATTCGCACTCAGGTTTGAAAGATCTTTTTTACCTCTTGGGCCAAGACCTTTCCCATGGTGTTTCTCGGCAGTTCCGTCACAAAAACAACCTCCTTGGGACATTTCCAGGCGTGCAGGTGCTCTTTGCACCGGATTTCAACGTCCGTTGCCGTGAGTCTGGAAGGAGCCTTTTTAACGATGGCCGCGACCACCTTTTCTCCCCATCTGTCGTCGGGAATCCCCACCACGGAGGATTCCAACACATCCGGCATTGCGTTGATGACCCCTTCCACCTCTTTGGGGGAGATGTTCTCACCGCCCGAGATAATGATGTGTTTGCATCTGTCGGTCAGGTAGTAATATCCGTCCTCATCCACTTTTCCCAAATCCCCGGTCCTGAACCATCCCTTTAGAAAGGCCTGGGCCGTTTCTTCAGGCTTATTCCAGTATCCCGGCGTTACCCCGGGGCCTTTCAGCCAGATCTCGCCCTCCTGGCCCGGCCTTACATCCTCGAGTGTCTCCAGGTCCACAATGCGCACATCGAGTCCGGGAAGGGGCAGCCCGATGGATCCGGGCTTTCGCACCCCCCTGAGAGGATTGGAAAAGTTCATCCCTGTCTCGGACATCCCCTCCCGTTCGACCGGCTCCTTTCCGAATATCCGGGTGATCCGATTGAAGTTCTTTGGCAGGAGGGGGGCCGATCCCGAGGTCCAGAGGCGCACGTGCCCGAAGTCGAGATGCCGATCTCCCGCGTGGTCCATGAGCTTGCCATACATGGGAGGCACGGCCATAAAGAGGGTGCACATATATTTTCCTTGTTTACGGCTCAGGATGTCGATGAGCTCTTGTGAGGAAAACCGATCCATCATGAGGACATGGGAACCGGCCATAAGGGCGGTGTGAAGGGCAAAACAGAGACCGTGCACATGAAACAGGGGAAGCGCATGGCACAGGACGTCTGTCTCTGATATCTCCCATATTTTGATCACATTTTTTGCATCGTGTACCAGATTCCCCTGTGTAAGGATCGCCCCTTTCGGATTGCCGGTGGTCCCGGACGTGTAGATGATGAGTCCCGGGTCATCTGGCCCCACGTCTTCACTGACCATCTCGTCCGATTCGGAAACAAAGAGGGTCAGGTCCTGGTAGGGTCTCTCCGTAGGGATCGTGATGGTGATGAGACCCGGATGATCTACCTCGTGAACAATCCTTTCCTGATCAGGACCCGTGAGAGCCAGCGCGGCGTCAGCGTCGTGAATGAGATAGGCCATTTCCGATTTTTTGAATCCGGGATTCAAGGGGATGCCGGTCGCTCCCATCTTCTGAATGGCCAGGTGGGCGACGACAAAGATCAGGGACTTGGGAAGAAAGAGGATGACCCTGTCTCCCTTTTTCACGCCACTGGCGTTCAACACCTTTGCCATCCGGTTCGAATCCCGGTCCAGGTCCCGGTATGTCAGCTCCGTCTCAACGAAGCCCTCCCGGAAGAAGGTGATGGCCGGCCTGTCTCCCCTGGCGGAGAAGGTGCTCAAGAAGCGCTCTTTTAGGGATTCATTTTTCATAACCTACACCCAGCGTATCATAAATTTACCCGATCATCCTGTCCGGGAGCCAGGTAGCCAATTCAGGCCAGATGCATACACAGGCAATCACGATTCCCTCGATGATGACGAATGGCACCACCCCCAACAGGACATGGGCCATGGGGACGTCAGGCGCGATATTCTTGACGATATAGAGGTTCAGCCCGACCGGGGGCGTGACCAGGCCGATTTCCAGGTTGACCGTCATGATGACGGCAAACCATATGGGATCAAACCCCAGTCCCTTGATGATGGGGACCAGGAGGGGCGCGATCATCAGGATCACGGCCGCCGGGGGTATAAAACAGCCGAGCATCAGGAGGAGGATATTGATGAGGACGATGATCCCCCATTTTCCAAAGGGGAGGTTCAAGATCAGCTCACCCATGGCCTGGGTGGCGTACAGATCGGAAGAAACATAGGCGAACAGGACAGCCGCGGCCATGATCATCAGGATCATGCTGCTTTCGTTCAAGGCCTTGATAAAGATCTTCCAGAGCTGCCGGGGCCTGTAGATCCGGTAGATGACGATGACAAAAAAGAGCGAGAGCACCGCGCCCAAAGCCCCGGCCTCACTCGGCGTTGCCCAGCCCCCGTACAAAGACCCCATGATACCGATAATGATCAGGACAAAGGGGAGGATTTTGATCAGAGAGCCGAATCGTTCCCTCCAGGTAAATGTCTCTACCACGCCCCGGTCTTCGATATAGTACATGGCCCCTGGTTTGGCGGGAACGACCTTTCGGTAGTAAAAAACCCCGCCCACCCAGATGCAGCTCAGGATAATTTCGAGTATTCCCGGCAGCACGCCGGCAATAAAGCATTTGCCGATGGATGTCTCGGTGGCGACCCCGTACAGGATCATCGTAACGCTCGGAGGAATCAGGATGCCGAAGGTCCCGGCATGGGCGATCAACCCCGTGCTGAGCGCCGGAGAATAGCCGCGGCGTCTCATCTCCGGTATGCCGATCCCTCCGATGGCTGCAGCGGTGGCCGGGCTGGAGCCGCACAGGGCCGCAAAGATGCCGCAGCCGATCATGTTGGCGATCCCGAGTCCCCCGGGTATCTTGTACAGCCATTTATGGAGGGTTTCGTAGAGGTCTCTGCTGGCGTTGGATTCGGCAATGGGGGCGCTCAAGAGGATAAACAGGGGGATCGCCAAAAGGGCGAAATTGTCCATGGAGCTGTAAAGCACAAAGGGAAGGGTGGCAATCAGGTGGGGCGAAAAGATCAAGACGAATATCATGGAGATGCCCACCAGCCCCGCCCATATGGGGATGCCGGAGATCAGCAGCGCGAACGCGCCCCCGAACAGGAGTACAGCAATGGTCAATTCGTTCATATCGGGGCTTCCTTTCGCGGATCGCCGCTTCTATTTCGAATCCGAATCGGCCTTGGGGAGTTCAACGTCTCTCAGTTCAAACATCGCCAGTTCCTCCTTGTACTCCCCTGATCTGAGGGCTCTGATCTTGTTGCGGATATGCAGAATGTACTGCAGGAAGAGAATCGTCATCCCGAGCGGAAGAAAGAGATAGGGTATCCACAGGGGCGGGCCCCACAGCGATTCCGAGTGCTGGTTGTCGATAACGGTTTCCCACCACATGGGCCAGGCATACCATCCCAGGACGGCTGCAACGATGCAGGAGATGATCGACACGACAATCAGCGTGATCTCGCGGGCTTTGGGAGAAAGATGAATCACCACCAGGTCCACGTTCAGGTGGTGTTCGCTTTTCTGAACAAAGGCTGCCCCTGTAAAGACCGTGAAAATCAGAAGGTACACAGATGCCTCAATCTGCCAGATCGTAGAAACGCCAAACACCTTTCTGACAATGACGCCTTCGGTCACGATGATGGCAGCCGCTACCAGGCATAATGCGGCGATCCATCCGGTCAGGTGCGTGAGCCCTTCAATAACCCATGCCGCTATTTTTCCAAGCCGCTTCATATCAGGAGCCCTCTCTTACTATTGAGTCCATAATTATTTGCACACAAAACCAAGACGACTACTGACAGGATTTACAAGATTTTCAGGATTTATTTTTTGCCGACCCCATGCCATAGGTGGACATGTCTTTCCCATTTTCATCTGGAAAACGGGAAAAATAAAATCCGGTCGATCCTGTTTATCCTGTCTAAATATCAATGCACTTATTAGTAACACTCCAAACCCGACAATTTAGGCATTTCAGCCAGTTGCCTTCTATTTCATTGCTTCAAGGGCCAGGTCAAGCAGTTCCTTGCCACCCGGCACGGTTTCCGCATATTCCTTCCAGGCGGTCTCTTTGGCAAAGTTCAGCCACGTGTTGAATTCCGCCTCGTTCATGTAGTGGATATCGACCCCGGCCTTTGTGTAGGCCTCGATGAGCTTGTCGACCAGCGTCTTGAAATTCTGGTAGATCCAATTTTCGTGCATCCACTCGGCAGTCTCCAGAAAGATCTTCCGCTGCTCGGGCGTCAGCCGCTCCCACGTCTTCATGGAGATGCAGAGGTTTTCGGACATGTACCAGATGGAATAGTCCCTCGGGGCATTGATATACTTGAGCACTTCATAGAGTCGAAAAGAGACGAAAGAGGCGGATGAGGTGAGCATGGTATCCAGAACACCGGTGGACAGGGCATGGTATGTCTCCGAAGAAGGCATGCTGGTGATGGAGGCCCCTGCCTGCTGCATCATGTATTCAAATTTCTTTCCGGCCGCCCTCATCTTGGTGCCCTTGACGTCGTCCGGGACCTTTATCTGCCGGACCGAGCTTCCGATGCCGCCGTCAAACCAGGCCCATACAAGGTTTTTGACGCCGTTTTCTTCCATGAGGGCCTCGACCTTTTTGCCGATCGGCTTGTTTCTCCAGCTCAAGCCCTGCTTGATATTGGCTACCGAACAGGGCATCAGCGTGATGGAAAATTGCGGGACCTTTCCGGATGCGTAATCAAGCGGGAATATGGAGATGTCCAGTGCCCCTTTGCGCATGGCATCCCACTGTTCTTTTGCCTTGAACAGGGAACTGGCCGGATAGTAGCGGAATGTGATCTCCCCGTTCGTCTTCTTGGTGATCATGTCTCCAAAGACCCGGCCCATCAGGTCGCGCACGTCGCCGGCCGCGAACTGATGGGAGACCTTGAGCACCAGGGGACCGGCCTCTGCCCGTTGACCCCATACCAGAAAGACACACGCCAGACAGAATGAAACGACCAGAACGCCCAATGTTGTGGTTCTTGCCTTCATCGCGACCTCCTATCCCTTGGGGTTAACAGATATGGCGCTTCCGTCAGGGGGCGCCGCCTTGCCGCCTTTTTCCCGCCTCCTTGGTGGCATACAGTCCCACCAGGGCCCTGCACTGCATGAGGAGGTGGTGTTTCATCAAGGATTCCGCTGATTCCGGGTCCAGCATTCGAAATGCCCCCATGAGGTTCCGATGCTCCTGGATCGACTGATCGAAACGCTCCGGCTGATAGAGCTGCCTCTGACGATAGAGGAGGATCTTCTGCCTCAGCCCGTTGATAACGTCATTCAGGACCCTGTTGCCTGCCAGTTCCTGGATGAAAACGTGAAAGACGTTATTTTTCCTCAGGTAGGCGTCGTAATCCCTGTTTTGGTAGTGGGCTTCGAGCTCTTCATGAAGGGCTTCGATCTTCCGGAGGTCCTTTTCCTTCATATGGGTCGTGGCGAGCCGGGCGCAGGTCCCTTCCAGCACGCTCATGACCTCGAACATGTCATTGATTTCTTCGATGCAGGGCTGGCTGACAAAGGCGCCCTTGTGAGGGACGAGCTGGATAAGTCCCTCCGATTTGAGAAGCCGGAGTGCCTCTCGGACAGGGGTCCGGCTGACCCCCATGGATTCACAGACGCTCTTTTCATCGATTTTCTGACCCTTGACCAGAGTTCCTTTCCGGATCATTTTCCGGATCTGGGCAGCGATTTCCTGATGCAGGGTTCTGGCGTGGATTTTTTGCATAGGCGTCTTTTGTGAGTTGTATACTTTATAAATTATACAATAAGATGTGTCAAGCCGAAAAGGGGAGACATCCGATAATGCTCGTGCAAAACGTGCATAACGATGCCCTGAGCAGTTAAGACAGCAGGTAAACAGAAGGCGTGAAAGCGAGGAAAAGAAAGGATGAAGGTAAGCCTCAAGCGGAGTTTTTGAGAAGGCTACAAATTCAGGTCGTGACGCGCGGTTATGAAAGAAGGGTGGTCCTTAGAAGATGTGCGTCCTATGCGGGGAGGAGAAACCTGAAGACCAGGCCGGGGAATATGCCGAAAAGGATGACCAGAACGGCCGGCAATGCGCCCCAGAACACACTGAAGAAAGGATGGGCAATGGGAGCGGGGGACGGATCCGGCATCTCCTGTGTGTAGGCATGGCGCACCAGGTTGAGATAGTAATAGATGGATACGGCCACATTAAGGGCCGCGACCACGATCAGCCAGTTGTATCCGCGACCCCATGCCGCGGTCAGGAGAAAGAGCTTTCCCATGAATCCGGCCGTAGGCGGCAACCCCACCAGGGCCACGGCCCCAACGGCCAGGACCAGGGCAAGGCCCGGGGATCGGTGATGAAGGCCGTTAAGATCTTCTAACTTCAGGTTGCTGCCGTTGGCCGACAGCCTGCACACCACCCAGAAGCAGGCGAAATTCATCCACCCGTAGACAAAGATGTAAAAGGCCGCGGCAGCCGCACCTTCGGCCGTTCCGGTGATCAGCCCGATCATGACGTACCCTGCGTGGGCAATGGCTGAATATCCCAGCAGGCGCTTGATATCTTTCTGGATAAGCGCGGCCAGATTGCCGTAGGTGATGGAGATGGCTGCCAGCGCGGCCAGGATGGTGGTGATCTCCAGCCCCGGCTGCAGCAGGGAGGCGAACCGGATGAGGATCACCACGGCACCGACCTTGGGCAATGTGGCGATATAGGCGGTGGTCTCATTGCCGGCGCCCTCGTACACGTCCGGGGCCCAGAAATGGAAGGGAAAGAGGGCAAGCTTGAAGAGGATCGCGCAGAGAAAGAGGGTCAATCCCGCGACGGCCATAGGGGCCTCGGACCAGGCCCACGGTTGTTGCGCCAGGTCGGCCAGATAGCTGGTGTGCTGGCCGGCGAGGACGTAGGAGAACCCCAACAGGCCGATGGCTGTTGCGGCAGCTCCGGAGAAGACGTATTTGACGCCGGCCTCGGCCGCCCCCTTGTCATCGGACCGGAGCGGGACCAGGGGAAGGAGGCTGAAGGAGGCCACTTCCAGTGCCAGGTAGATGCCGATCAGCTCCACGGTGGAGGAGAGGAGCATGAGGCCCCAGGCGGAGAGGGCCATAAAGAGGAAGTATTCCGTCTCTTTGTCTTTGTCCAGGGTCGGCTGCCGGAGGCCGTTAAGGACGGATATGGCAAAGCCTGAAGAAATGGTCATTTTGAAAAACTGGGAGATCCTGTCGACCTGGTAGGACCCTGAGAAGAGGACGCCGGTCTGATGTAACGACATCAATGAGATCACGGCCCCGACCCCGGCCAGCCACGGCAGCCACCGGACCGACCCATGAATCCTCTTTCCCCCGGCGACGCTCTGGAAAAAGAGGACCGCGATCAGGAAGAGCTGATAGAGTTCGGGGATCACCAGTTCAGCCTTGAATTCCGGGGTCACTTCCCACGCCTCCTTTGGGCTTGTTTGGGGATGACCGCCTCACTGAGCCGCGCCGCTCTTTCTGGCAGCGAGACCTCTGCGGGGATCGCCCGGGCCTTGAAGCCGGCCATCAGGTGGGTCAGCGTCGGGTTCATCACCTTGAAAAAGAGGGTGGGCGCAAGACCGATATAGAGGACCAGAAACGCCAGGGGCAGGAGGGAGACCCATTCCCGGATCTTGAGGTCCTGCCATCCCTTTGGGCTGGCCGGTTCACCCCAGGCCATTCTTTGCGTCAGGCGGAGCATATAGGCCGCGGCCAGCAAGGCCCCCGGCACGGTTAAAGCCCCTATCCAGATGTGCCTCTCGAAGGCGGCCGTCAATACCAGAAATTCACCCACAAAGTTGTTGGTCCCCGGAAAGGCGAAGCTTGAAAAGGCCATGAGCCCCCAGAAGCCCATAAAGGCAGGGAGATATTTGCCCAGGCCCTGGTTGTCGGCGGCCTCCCGGCTGTGGCTCCGTTCGTAAATGGCTCCCACCATCATGAAGAGGGCCCCGGTGGTAATCCCGTGGTTGAGCATCTGGAACAGGGCCCCCCGGCTCCCCTGAATGTTCAGGGCAAAGATCCCCAGGGTGACAAAACCCATGTGACCGATGGACGAGTAGGCGATGACCTTCTTCATGTCTGTCTGGCCCAGGGCAACGGCCCCGCCGAACAGGATGGATGCAATGGAGAAGGCGATCATCAGGGAGGAGAAGGTCTGGCTGGCCGCGGGCGCCAGGGGAAGGCAGAATCTTAAAAACCCGTAGGCTCCCATCTTGAGGAGGATCGAGGCCAGGATCACGCTCCCTGCGGCCGGGGCTTCCACATGGGCGGCCGGAAGCCAGGTATGGAAAGGAAACATGGGGACCTTGACCGCAAAGGCAAGGGCCATGGCCAGAAAGGTCCAGCACTGAAAATCATAGGAAAAGGACCGGGTCATGAGTTCCGGGACAGAGAAGGTTCCCCCCTCGATCCGGAAGGCGATGAGGGCCACCAGGAGCAGGGCGCTGCCGGCCACGGTGTAGAGGACAAACTTGAGGGAGGCGTACTGGCGCTGTGGTCCACCCCATACGGCGACAAGGAGATACATGGGGATGAGGATCGCCTCCCAGAAGAGGTAAAAGAGGACCAGATCGAGGGCCGAGAAGACCCCCACGCAGGCGGATGAGAGCAGGAGAAGGCAGAAATGAAACTCCTTGATGCGCCGGGAGATGTACGACCAGGAGCAAAGGATGCACAGGGGAAAGATGATCAGGGTCAGGGCCACCATGAGGACGCTGATTCCGTCCAGTCCCACATGATAGGTGATCCCCCACCCAGGGACCCAGGAGATCTGCTCCACAAACTGAAACGCCGGGGTGTCGAGTTTAAAGCCGAGCAGGGGCAGGGCCAGAAGGAGTTCTATTAGAGACACGGCAAGGGAAAAGACCCGCACCAGTTGAAGCCGCCGGATGAAGAAGAGCCCCAGGCATCCCAGGATGGGGAAGCCGATAAGGATGGTAAGGACCGGAAAATGGGTTCCCTGCATAATCGCCTCGTTACAGCCAGAACCAGATCAGGGAAAAGAGGCAGAGTGCCAGGATGGTCATCCAGGCCAGCTGATCCTGAAGCCGGCCCGGCTGCATTCCGGCTGACACGCTCCCCGCTCCCCGGACCGCGCGGGCCGCGCCGTCCACCGCCCGGTCGATTCCCTTCCGGTCGAACCATCTGGCGCCGGTGGCGATTCCCAGGAGCCCCCGCAGGCCCAGCGCTCTGTAGAGCTCGGACCACCGGGCATCGACCAAGGACAAGGGTCTGCAGATGAGTTTCACCACTGCGCCGGCGATCATTCGGTAGAGCAGATCCAGATCAGGGGTGCGGTTCCGCCTCGGCCGCAGGAAACGTCGGATGGAAACAAAACCGGTCCCCACAAGGCCGAGGAGGACAACGGCAATGAGGATGTTCCGGACAGCGTAGGGATGGTAAGCCACAGGAAAGGGGAGGAGCCGGTAAAGGCTCCCCGGAAGGACCCCCTGGATCAAACAGAGGGCCGAGCCCATGCCCAGGGCCGCGACCATGTTGCCGGGGAGGTGAGCGGGCCCGCCTTTCTCCACGGCCGATCCGGCGCCCCAGGCCGCGTTGGCAGGCCGAAGACATGCAGCGGCAAAGCCACCCATCAGCGCGATCCCCAGGAGGACGGCGATATCGGAACGTCCCCCTTCCACGGCCCCATGAAGGATCATGGGCGTGCTGACAAAGCCGTTTAAGAGGGGTGCGGCCGACACGGAAAGGGCCCCGATCAGATAGGCGATCATGACCAGTGGGAGGACCCTTCCCGCCCGTCCCGCACTCAGGAGGCCTTCCCTTCCCGAGGCAGCGACCAGACATCCGGCGGCCATGAAGAGGAGGCCGTTTGAAAAGGTGTGCGCCCAGGCCTGGGCCAGGGCGCCGTTCAGGGTCATGGGCGTTCCCATGCCGATCCCGGCCATCATCAGGCCGGTCTGTGAGACCATGAGATAGGCGAGCATCCGCCGGAGGTCCCTTTCGAGCAAGGCGTAGATCATGCCGTAAAGGGCCGTGGAGGTCCCCAGGATCGTCAGGATCTCGAGGCCGGGAAAACACCGGGCCAGGGCGTAGACGGCGGTCTTTGTGGTGAACACGGAGAGAAAGACCGCGCCCGGCAGGGTAGCCGCGGCACAGCCCTCGGTCAGCCAGGCATGAAGGGGGACGACCGCGGTGGTGATGCAGAAGCCCGTAAGGATCAGCCAGTCATAGTGCCGCACAAGGGTCGCATCTGCGGGATCAAAGGCAAAACTGCCCAGAGCATCATATCGAAACAGGATCCCGGCCAGGAGAAAGAGGGCTCCGACGGTGAGGACCATCAGGTAGACGAACCCGGCCCTGGCGGATTCAGGGGTCCGGTTCAGCCAGATAAGAAGGGTGGAGGAGACCGTCATGAGCTCCCAGAAGATGAAAAAGGACCAGTAGTCCCGGGCCAGGATCGCGCCGAAGGCACAGGCCATGTAGACGAGGGATGTGATGTGGTGGGACTTCTCTCTCACATGAAAGGCGTAGAGGGTGCAGATGAGGGACTCGACTGCAAAGAGCCCGGTAAAGAGGAGGGAAAGACCGTCCACCCTTCCCAGGACAAGCTCTTTTCCGAGATAGGGGACCAACCAGTGACTCCCCTGCTCCAGATTCACGGTCAGCGCCAGGGCGGCGATGGGCGGTATGAAAAGGAGCCATCGCCACATCCGGCCCCGGGCAAAGAGGAGGAGGAAGGCCAGGGCCATGAAACCGGCCCCTGGATGGAGAAAGATGCCGGATGACGGGTAGCCCATCCCTAAAATCCCCCGAACACGTCCACAAAGTTTAAGAAGGCCTGGGGATAGATCCCCAGCAGGAGCGAGATAACGGCCGCGGCCATCATGGGAATGACCATGGTGCGGGGGGCCTCGGCGTACTGACTGATGTCCACGCCCTCGGCCGGGGCCAGGAAAAAGGCCTTGTAGACCACCGGCCCGAGATAGGCCACGTTCAGAAGAGAGGTGACGAGGATGACCCCGATGAAAAGGGTCATACCGGCATCCACGGCCCCGGTTACCATATAGAATTTGCTGACGAACCCGGCGACCGGGGGAAGACCCATAAACGACAGGCTGGCCAGGGCAAAGGCCCCGAAAGTCCAGGGCATGCGCCGCCCCAGTCCCTGCATCAATCGTATGCTCCGGGTGCCCGTGGACACAAAAACGGCGCCGGCCGCGAAAAAGAGGGTGATCTTGGGAAAGGCATGGTGGGCAATGAACGAGATGCCTCCTTCCATGCTGTCCGGGGTCAGCATGGCCACGCCCATAACGATAAAGGAGAGTTCGCTGACCGTGGAATAGGCGATCCGGGCCTTGATGTCGTCCTTTGTCATGGCGATGAGGGCCGCGACAACGACCGTGAATGCGGCTACGCAGGCGGTGGGAAGCCCAAGTCCCAGGGTCCCCATGGCGTCCAGGCCGAAACAGCAGAGGATGATCCGGCAGATGGAAAAGACACCTGCCTTGACCACGGCCACCGCGTGAAGGAGGGCTGAGACCGGCGTGGGGGCAACCATGGCGGAGGGGAGCCAGTTGTGGAGCGGCATGATGGCGGCCTTGGCCAGTCCGGCAATGAAGAGGACATAGGTTGCTGTGGCCAGACCCGGATGGGCGCCCGGCGGAAAGATCCCGTGCCGGATGTCTCCCAGACGGAAGTCAAGGGTCCCGCAGAGGAGATAGGTCAGGACCAGGGCCGGGAGAAAAAAGAGCTTGGAACTCCCCACCAGATAAACCAGGTACTTGCGGCCCCCGGCATAGCCTTCTCTGTCCTGGTGGTGAGCCACCAGGGGGTAGGTGGCCATGGTGATGATCTCATAGAAGAGATAGAGGGTCAGGACATTGCCGGCAAAGGCCACCCCCTGGGCCCCGAAGACGGCGGCCCCGAAACAGACATAATAGCGGGTCTGGGCATGTTCTTTGAGGGTGCGCATGTAGCCGATGCTGTAGCTGGTGGCGAATATCCACAGAAACGAGGAGACGATGGCAAAAACCATGCTGAGCCCGTCCGCGCACAGGGAGATGGTGACGTTGGGGAGGAGACTAAACAGGGTGACCTGATAGATGGTCCCCTCGAGGATGGCGGGGGCCATGAAGAGGACCGCCAGAAAGGTGAGGCCGCTCAGCACAAAGGAGGCGGCCTCGCGGCGGTTCGGGTCTTTTCCCAGGAGGCGGATGATAAAGGGCGAGGCAAAGGCAATGGCTACCGGAATGAGGGGGCGTATGCTGGTGATGATGTGCGGATCGGACGCCATCTGTTCAGCCCCTCAATTGCGAGACATCGCCCGCGTCCGATGTGCGAAAGCGCTTGACCACGATCAGGACAATGGCCAGGATCAGGGCTGCCTCGGCCGCGGCCAGGCCCATGACAAACAGGGCCCCCAACTGCCCCAGGATCGCATCGGCCGGGGTGAGCTGGGCCGCGGCCACAATGGAAAGCCCGGCCCCGTTCAGCATCAATTCCAGGGAGATGAGCATCCCCACCAGGGTCCTGCGCCATATGAGACCGCCAAGCCCAACGGCCAGCATGAAAAGACCGACCATCTGATACAGGGCCAGGGGGTTCATTTCTCCCCCCACTTGTGCCAGGCCAGGAGCACGGCCCCGGCCATGGCGATAAAAAGGGCCACGGAGATGAGTTCGAAGGGGAGGAGGTAATGGTACAGCATGCCCTTTCCGAGGAGCACGGGCCCGATATCCTCGGGGATGGGAAAGCTTTCGGGCGGATGCTTCAGGATCACGGTGGCCAGGATAACGCCGGGCGCGAGCATGACCAGCACGGCCTGAAGTCCCCTGAGGAACGGATGGGGCCGGGGCGCGTTCCCGCCAGGGGCCGGCCGGGTGAACATGATGGCAAAAAAAATCAGTACTGTTACCCCTCCCACATAGATGAGAATCTGCATAAAGGCGATGAAGGGGGCGGCCAGGAGGAGATACATTCCGGCCACCCCGAACATGGCGGCCACCAGACCCACCAGAGCCCGGACGAGGCTGGCCGCAACTACGGCCATTACCGATCCTCCTGCAATCATGAGGGCATAGAGGCCAAAGGCGACTTTTGCCATGAGTTCCATGGGGTTCTCCGGGAGAAATGCCTAAAATGCCTAAAATTGAAATTGCCTAAAATGACTGCAACGCGTCTATTCCGTTCAGCGCCTTTTTTGTGCGTCGGCGAATTGCGCAAGCAGATCAAAGGTAAAAATCCTTTTGTCCGTGCCCGCAAGGCAGGCACGGCTGGAAAACCTGAGGGCGCGCACGGGGCAGTTTTCCACGCACAGCCCGCACAGACTGCACAGACTATAGTCGTAGATGAAACGGGACGGCCCCTTTGGGGCCTTTTTCGGGGCGGTCTTCTCCTCTCGCCCTGCATCTGCGTCAGGCTTCTCGGGGATCGCTGCCTCGCTCTTCTTTTGCTTAACTACGGAAATGCACGCCCCCGGGCAGACCGTGACGCAGGTCATGCACGCGATGCACCGGGGCCTGTCGGGCTCATCCGGGTTGGGGGCCAATTCAATAGGGCCGCGGAAAGATGCCAGGTTGGCCACAGTCTGCCGGGGATAGTGGACTGTGACCTGGGGCCTGAAAAAATAGGACCCCGTCACCTTCAGTCCCACCACCAGACTCCACAGCCCCGCCACCTCATCCCATATCTGTTTAAGGGCATCCGTCATTTGCTTCGCTGTCATAAGGTTGGCATGAAGTTGTCAAGATGCCATCACAGTCCCAAATGCCGGAGGCCGGAAGTCGGGGACCAGAGAGCACCAACCCGTTTCCAATTTTTCAGTCTTCATTCTTCCTTCTTCAATTCTCGATCACACGAAGTAGCCGGCCGCCAGGTCCAGACCCGTCATAGCTTCATCAACAATGCCGTGACCATGAGATTCAACAGGCTGATGGGGATGAGCCACTTCCAGTTGAGATTGAGGAGCTGGTCAAACCGGAGTCGCGGATAGGTCCACCGGAATCCCATGATCAGGAAGAGGAGAAGGTAGACCTTGATCAGAAACCACCAGATGCCCGGTAGGAACGGACCCTGCCATCCCCCCAGAAAGAGGGCCGTGGCCACGCTGCATACCACAATCATCTCGGCGTATTCGGCCAGGAAGAAGAGGCCGAAGCCCATGCCTGTATATTCCGTATGATAGCCTGCGGTCAACTCGCTTTCCGCCTCAGGGAGATCAAAGGGGGCCCGGTTGGTCTCGGCCACCGAACAGACGAAAAAGACGAAGAAGGCCACCGGCTGGATCAAGAGGTTCCACTCCCAGGGCCAGGTCCCCTGGCGGGTCACGATCTCTGAAAGGTTCAGACTGCCGGTCATGAGCGCCACCGCCAGGAGAGACATGAAAAGCGGGACTTCGTAGCCCACGGACTGGGCCACGGACCGGGCCGCGCCCAGGAGCGCCCATTTGTTGTGGGACCCCCACCCGGCCATGCACACGGCCAGGACGTTCATGCCTCCGAATGCCAGGATGAGCAAGAGCCCCAGGTTGGCGTGGGAGCCTGTCAAAATGGGACCGAAGGGGATCGGGATAAACATGGGGATAATGGGGACAAAGGCGATCACGGGCGCCAGCCAGAAGAGGAGCGCGTCGGATCCAGAGGGTCTGGAGGGTTGCTTGCTCAGGAGTTTGAGGGCGTCTGTCAGGGTCTGCACGACGCCGTGCGGTCCCACCTCAAAGGGCCCCGGCCGCCTCTGGATATGACCCGCCACCTTCCGTTCCAGGTAGACCAGGAACATGGCGCTGACCGACACAAACAGGGCGATGGCCACCACGCCGATAATGATGCGCACAAACGGGAGCAACTCCAGTGGCACATGGTATGCCTCAATCCTCTCCACAGATTCCCATACACGATTCATAGGGTGTTATCCGAAAATACAGGCACAAGGCGTTAGGCAAAAGGCGCAAGGGACAGAGTTGTCCACAATCATCTATCAATCTCCGGGATGACCAGGTCCAGGCTCCCGAGGATGGAGACGGCATCGGAGAAAAGGGTCCCTCGGGCCAGTTCGGCAAAGAGGCTCAGGTTGGAGAAGCTGGGGGACCTCAGCTTGACGCGATACGGCTTGCGGCTGCCGTCGCTGACCACATAGACCCCGATCTTGCCCCGTGCCCCCTCCACGGCAAAATAGGCCTCCCCTTTGGGGGGCGCCCATCTCGGTTTGGGGGCGCCTGCTGCCATGACGTCGCCATCGGGCAGGTGGGCCAGGGCCTGTTCCAGGATATTGAGGCTTTCCCTGATCTCGGCCATGCGGACCCGGTATCTGGACATGGCGTCCCCGCCCGGATAGACGGGTATCTGAAACCGGAAACGGTCGTAGACCGAGTAGGGCTCGGCCCGGCGCACGTCGTAAGGCTGGTTGGATCCCCTCACCACCGGGCCGGTGGCCCCGTAACGCCTGCACATCTCAAGAGGGAGCGTGCCGATCCCTTCGCAGCGCCGGCGGAAAATGATGTTCCGGGTGACCAGGTCGTCATACATGGGCAGCCGGCCCCGCATGTGGCCCACAAAGGTTTGACATCCCTCCAGAAACCCATCCGTGACGTCGGCCGCGACCCCGCCCACCCGGAAAAAGCTGTAGGTGAGGCGCGATCCGGTCAGGTCCTGAAGGAGATCCAGGATGATCTCCCGGTCCTCGAATCCGTACATGATGGGGGTAAAGGCCCCCAGGTCCAGGAGGTAGGCCCCCCACCAGACCAGATGCGAGGAGATCCGGTTGAGTTCGGATACGATCACGCGGATATATTCGGCGCGTTTTGGCGCCTGGATGGCGGCAAGCCGTTCCACGGCGCCCACATAGGCCCAGTTCCAGGCCATGGCGTTGAGGTAGTCAACCCGTCCCATGTTGGGGATGTACTGGACCCAGGTCCGCGTCTCGGCCATCTTTTCGTGCATGCGGTGGATGTAGCCGATGACCGGTTTTGCCTCGACAATGTATTCGCCGTCAAGTTTGAGGACAATGCGGAGGACGCCATGGGTGGAAGGATGCTGGGGGCCCATGTTGAGGGTCAGAGTGTCCGGGGCCTCGGATTCCATAGAATATCCGATACCCCGGCCGGTCCGGGAATCCGGCGTGTTGTACACCGGTACATCCATAGATCTGTCCTTGCCGGTCAAGGGAGATGCCGATGACCTGATGGCCGGGAGTCCGCCCGGGGCAGGCCCATCCCCGGCAGGGGGATTGAATCACAGGTTGGACCTCTTCTCCTGCCCGGGATGTCTGATAAGGGTTCCGGGGACTTGTGCCCCGCCTCGGCCAATTGCGTGCCGCTTTGAGGGAGGCAGGGCGTAAAAGCAACCTCGATTCGTTACCCGAAGACCTTTTTCAGGAAGCCCTTGGTCACCTTTGCATCGCCCTTGCCCAGGAGTTCCAGTTCGCCGTGATCCAGCCAGACCCCCTTGCAGTCCGGGCATCGATCCACCATCACGTTCTGATAGTTGATCTCCTCCAGGTCATGACCGCACTTGGGACACTTCATCCAGTGCGTATCCTTTCGATGTAGTTTGGATTCTTTCTCACGCTGTTTGTCAAGTTCGGAACGCATCTTGGCCACTCGTTCCTGATCCAGCTTCATAAAATACTCATCTTCCCTGTCCGATGGTTCAACGGGCATACCTTCAACCTCCTTATTCACTGTTGTTGACTGCTATTGACGGTAAATTTTCAGTTTCCGGCACTCAAAATAAATGAATCACATCGCCATGTCAACTTTGAACGAACCACTTCAGCGATGCAGGCTGCTTCATTAAAGCGTCATCTTTTGTCCCCTTGCGGGCCTTCCGGCGTCTCTTTTCCGAAAAGCCCAAAGTCGCGATGCCTGTTCAGAATGTTGCCCGGATTCAACAGGTCGTTCAGAGGGACCCTCCCTCCTTCAGTCTTCATCAGAGGGTAACCATCCATGCCCTCGGGGACCAGGAGGGGGGCAAGGTCGGGGTGACCCGTGAATCGTATTCCAAAAAAATCGTGACATTCCCGTTCATGCCACGCGGCGCCGTTGAAAACAGGACTGATGGATGGGATCTCAGGTCTTTCATGGAGAACGGTCACATATAGGGCTACACGGCCCGGCCGGGCAAAGTGGACGAAATGATAGACGGCCACGAGTCCGTCGGTGCTGTCCATGCCAACGATATCTTCCAGGAAGAACTCACGCTCCAGAAGCCGTCTGGCGGCCTCTTCTAATTCTTCAGGCAGAAGGAAAACAGCCCAGGTGTTCCCGGTCCTGTCATAATCCGGCCTGGTCTTTAAGCGGGCAGGAAGTCCTTCCATCCAGGTCGGATTCATCGGTGTCCCCCCTCCGATGCCTCGGGCCACCAGCGCCTGCCCGTGATCTTTTCCTGGAGCTGGAACAATCCCTCCAGCAAGGCCTCGGGACGCGGCGGACACCCGGGGACATAGACATCCACCGGGATGATCTGATCCACGCCCTCCACAATGGCGTACTGACCCTCGAACTTGAAAGGCCCCCCTGATATGGCGCAGTTGCCCATGGCAATGACCCACTTGGGGGCCGGCATCTGTTCGTAGAGGAGTTCAATGGAGGCGGCCATCTTCCGGGTCACGGTCCCTGCCACGATCATCAGGTCGGACTGGCGGGGCGAGGGCCGGAAGACCTCGGCGCCGAAACGGGCGATGTCGAACCTTGCCATGCCGACGGCCATCATCTCAATGGCACAGCAGGCCAGACCGAAGGTCATGGGCCACAGGGACATGGACCGGCAGACATTCAGGATCTTCTCGGCCGGTTCCAACCGGAAGAGCGGGGGATCGACCTGATGCCCGGCCGGGGTTATGATATCTTCATGGGCCACCTGAATACGCCTTTTGACCAGAAATAGATGACTGCCAGGGCAAGGACAGAGAGGAAAATAAATAACTTGAAAAAAGCTGAGATACCGGCGGTATCTGAATAAGAAAGGGCGACCGGAAACAGGTAGAGGACATCCACCTCAAAGGCCAGGAAGACAAGGGCGTAAACATAGTAGTTGATGTGAAAGCTGGCCCTGGCCTCTCCAAGGGGGGCGATGCCGCACTCATAAGGCGTTTTCAGTCGGTCGTCTTTGGCCCGGGGAGATATGAGATAGGCCGTTGTCAGCGCGGCGCCGGCCATCAGGAACCCGGCAGCAAAAAAGATCAGGATCGCCATGTGGAGCCAGTTGAAAACCATGTGTTCCCCCGGTTGCCGGTTAGCTGTAACTGTTCTTGGAGCGTGAAGACTATATCATCAAAGGAGGGTCTTTTTGCAAGCGGTTTCTGCCGGCATCTGCAAAACAGAGACATCCGGCATGCTTCAGGGGATGAAGGCAAAACTTATCTGTTGACACAACAGACCCTTTTACCTAAAGTTTTTGTAACACTTCAGCCATCTGAAAATATGGCAGGAGGCCCATGGGCCGAACCTGTTGCGAACCATTTTATCAAAAAGCTGAAGAGTTACAAGTTTTTCTTCTGCAGTTACTTGCCGTCTGTGGACATGTGCGGCTGTGCCGCGTCTGTCCGGGTTCGTCGCCATAAAAGCCAATAAGACATGGGGGTCGCGAGAATGCGGAAAACAGCTATTGTAAGAGATGAACGATACCTGGATCACAACCCGGGCAGATGGCATCCGGAGAGTCCCAAACGGCTGGAGGCCATCTACGCCATGCTGAATGGCCGTGATATGAACGGGGTTTTCATGGATCTGCCGGCAAGGCGGGCCACAAGGGATGAACTGCTGCGGATACATTCTGCCCGCTATGTGGATCTGATTTTGGCCACAGCCGGAAAGGGATACCGGTCTCTGGACCCGGATACCGCCGTGTCGGAGGGTTCCTGCGAGGCCGCACTCCTGGCAGCAGGAGGTATGTGCGGGGCCATAACTGCCGTCATATCAGGGGAGATGGACAATGCCTTTGCCCTGGTACGGCCGCCGGGACACCATGCGGAGAACGGCCGGGCCATGGGCTTCTGCATCTTCAATAACCTGGCAATCGGGGCCAGGCATGCCCAGGCATCCCATGGTCTTGAACGGGTGCTCGTGGTGGACTGGGATCTTCATCACGGCAACGGCACCCAGCATTCCTTCGAAGAGGATGCGACCCTCCTCTACTTCTCAACCCACCAGTATCCCTATTATCCGGGGACCGGCGCGTTTGAAGAGATCGGACGGGGGGGCGGAGAGGGGTTTACCGTGAATGTACCCCTTTCCTACGGGAAGGGGGACGGGGTCTACACGGCTATATTCGAAAGGATACTCAAGCCCCTTGCCCTCGAGTTTGATCCCGAACTGATACTGGTGTCGGCCGGTTTTGATATCTGTGAAGGAGATCCGCTGGGCGGCATGCGGGTGACATCCCGGGGGTTTTCGAGATTGACGCGAATCATCATGGATATTGCGGAAGCGTGCTGCGCGGGCAGGGTCGTCATGACCCTTGAAGGCGGTTATGATCTGAACGGGCTCAGCCATTCCGTGAAGGCGGTTATAAGGGAACTGGCCGGCGTTTCAGAGGCCTTTTCAGAACCTCCCCTGACCCGGTCGGAGCAGGAGGATGTTGGGAGGATCGTGACAAAGGTCTCACGAGTACACGGAAGGTTCTGGAGGAGTCTGGCCGGGATGAAGCGGGATATTTAAGCATGACAGGGAAGGCAGATTCTGACTTTTTACGGGCCCCATCAATTATCAATTTCATGTCATGGGCAAGAGCGGTCGATTCGGCAAGTACGGGGAGCAGAAGCGAAAAGAGCGCCTGAGACAGGTCCGGACAGGGCGCATGGGGGTGGTTCCCCCGGTGGGGTCTCCGGCGTCCGATGCATTTCCTCAAGGGAAGAGGCCGCATCCGAAGGGCCGGATTGTCGTCAGGCCGGCTGAGGTGTCGGATGCCGAATTTATCCGGAATCTGAGTCGGAAGGCCTTCCGGCAATACGGTCCGTATGAAGAATTGCTGCCGAGCTGGTTTCTATCGGGCATTGGCGCCGCGTTTGTGGCTGTCCTGGGAAAGAGGAATGCGGGCTACGCGATACTGGAAAGGATCCATAGCCGTTCCGTCTCGCCCCGGGTATCCGAGCTTCTGGCCATTTCAGTGGAACCCTGGGCACGGAAGCAGGGTGTCGGGGACCGACTTATGGGAGAGATTATTCGAAAGGCCAGGCTGCTTCTTGTGGAAAAGCTGGTTCTGCATACCGCCCTGGACAACCTGCCCGGTCAGGCGCTTTTCCGAAAGCATGGCTTCGTAGCGTGCGGTATTGAGAAGGGATTTTATCCGGAAGGCCAGGATGCGCTGCTGATGGAGAGGGAGACGGGTTAGCGGCGCAAGGCGCAAGGCAGAAGGCGTTAGGGATTGAGCTGTTGAGTTGATAAGCGCATAAACTCCCGGGCTGTAAACGCGAGGGCCAATCGCATGAGGCTCAAGCCTTAATGGCTCAACAGCGAATCAGCCATGAGCTGTCATGCCGCATCCGGCATCACGTTTTGGAAATAAGCGTTGCAGGCCGGATGCTTTTTTCGCCGAATTTGTCGCAGATGGAATCGAGGGCCGTGTTCAACTCCTTCTGCTTGAGAGAAGCGCTGTCCGGACCGAACAACGAAAGCTGGGTTCCATTTTCCGGATATGTAAGCCGGCTCAGGGATATGCCGAGGAGCCGGACGGGTCTTTTGCCCACGTCGGTCTTTTTCAGGAGACGGCAGGCTGCGGCGTATATGCCGCTGCTGTCGTCGGTGGGGACATCCAGTCTCGAGGCCCGGCTTATTTGCCTGAAGTCGCTGTATTTCACCTTCAAGGAGACCGTGGCGCCTTTTACCATCTCTCGACGCATCCGGCGGGCAACCCTGCCTGCCAGAGACAGGATCTCTTTTCTGGCCTCTTCCAGGTCCAGGATATCCCGGGCAAAGGTTTCTTCGTGGCCGATCGATTTTGCTTCACGCTCAGGCTCAACAGGTCGTTCGTCAATTCCCATGGCGAGCCGATGCATGGCGGCGCCGTGCTTCCCGAGCGCCTTTTCAAGGAGCTCTACGGGCATCTGCCGCAGGCCCTGAAATGTCCGGATCCCAAGCCGGGCCAGGACCTGCTGGGTGGCCTTTCCGACGCCCCACATGTTAGTGACAGGGAGCGGGTCCAGGAATTCCCGGACCCTGTCCGGCGCCACCACGGTCAGTCCGTCAGGCTTGTCCATATCCGAGGCGATTTTGGCCACAAATTTCGAAGGGGCCACGCCGGCCGAGACCGTCAGGCCGGTCTCCTCGATCACCCGCCGCTTGATTTTCAATGCGATTTCCTGTGGCTGACCCGCAAGACGCTCTACGCCTGTAACATCCAGGAAGGCCTCATCAATGGAGAGGGGTTCCACCAAAGGGGTGAAACAGTGAAAGATTGCGAAGACCTGCCTGGACACCTCTTTGTATCGCGACATCCTGACAGGGAGAAATATCCCGTGGGGGCAGAGACGCATGGCCGTGGCCATGGGCTGGGCAGAATGAACGCCGCATTTCCTGGCCTCGTAAGAGGCGGACGATACGACGCCTCTTTCTCTGCCACCCCCCACAATGACGGATTTCCCTTTCAGTTCAGGATGGTCCCTCACCTCCACAGCCGGATAAAAGGCATCCATGTCCAGATGAATGATGGATCTATGTCTTACCGCAGCGCCCATGACCGGGAATGTCGCCTTACTCCCTTATCCATAATTTGGGCGGGATGGGTCTTCCGCTCCGCTCTTCCGAGCGTCAGCCATCGGCCATCAGCCATGAGCCTTCCTATCACGGCCTTTCGGCCAGGAGCACCCTGAGTTCCTGATGCCGACCGTTCCTCACAATGTGAACGCTCAGGGTCTCTCCCACCCGCATCTCGCTTACCTGCCTGACTAGTTGCTCCATGTTCGAGATCCGCTTGTCATTGATGGCGGTGATGATATCGCCGCCTAAGCGGAACCGGACCCCGTCGATGGCCACCTCCCTGTTTCCCCCCCTCAGGTCGGCCTGATCAGCAGGTCCCCCCCGAACGACCTGAACCACCAGCACCCCCTCCTTGACACTGAGGCCAAGACCCTCTGAGATGTCGCGGGTGATGGAGACGCCCGAGATGCCGAGCCATGGCCTCGCCACCTTGCCGGAGGTAATCAACTGGGTGGCAACCTCCTTTGCCAGGTTGACGGGTATGGCGAAACCGATGCCCTGGTAACCTCCGGAGAGGCTGAAAATGGCCGTATTGACCCCGATGACATCCCCGTTGGAATTGAGGAGAGGACCCCCGGAGTTCCCTGGATTGATCGCTGCATCGGTCTGTATCAGGTCGTCCATCTGGTTGCCGTCCTCTGTCCGGATGCTCCGGCTGAGGGCGCTGACAATGCCGGTGGTGAGGGTATGGGACAGACCAAAGGGATTTCCGATGGCAATGGCCTTCTGACCTGGACGGACGGTCCCGGAGTCTCCCAGCCGGGCCACGGCATTGACCTCCCGGGAGGCAATCCGGATGACCGCCAGGTCGGACGATGGATCACGGCCCACCAGGGTGGCCTGGAGCTTTCTGCCGTCGGCCATGGTAACGGTGATCTTCTGGGCATTGGCCACCACGTGACTGTTGGTCAGGATGTAGCCCCGGTTGTCGATGACAAACCCGGAACCCTGTCCCTGCCTTGGGATGATTTCCATCCAGAAATTCATGCCGAGGGTGGTGGTGGCGATGTTGACCACCGCCGGATGGACCTTTTCAAAGACATCGATGTTGATTTTCTCGTCCGCAGAGACGATAACCGGCCTGGACGCCGGGTCCGTCCCGGTCGCGTTAAAGTCGAGGGATTGCGCTGTCGGCCTGGATTCAAAGAAACGGGAGGGTTCATCCTTACTGAACCAGAGAAAGGCCAGGAGGAGTATCGCGCCTATCAATATGAGTTTTGTCTTGTCTTTTGTCATGAAAAATTTCCTGTGGAAATCCGGTTTAACCGGCTACCCGCCAAAAAGCAGGATTCACGCTTACTGGCTGATATCTCCCGACGGGTTGTCAATGCAACGCACAGGCCTGAAAGCGATGGGTTTGGGCAGCACCAGACTCAATATACTACCTGAAATGGATAATTTCAAATGCGCGGGGAACATATCCCGTCGTGCAGTCAGATGTCTCCTCATTTAGACCACAGGCTGCTTTCACATGCATCCCGCAATCCGATGCCGGCTGTGGAGGCCGAGGTCATCTGCCCCATGGCATGGAAGGACATACACGGCGTGACGAATGCCATAGAGATAATTGAATAGGTCCCCAAATTCCCCCGGATGCATGGTGCCGGTACCTAATGGCGGCACCGGGAGGGCAATCTCCGCTTATATCAAAATCTAAATCTGCGTTTACATCCTCATCCCCTGCATTTATCATGAAAATCCGACAAATTTGGGCTCAATAAATATCTGGGATGCCCAATGATAAGTTGTTCTTGAGAATTTCGCTTGTTTTGATTGTGGGCAAAAGTATCATGTGGTACGTTGGTTGGGGTTTTCGGAGCAAAAGAGGGTTTAAGACCTCAAACATTCCTGCATATTGAAACGGGTAACACCATCACGACTGCCATGCCCGGCGGCAATGATCCTTACATCCCAGATACCCCGGACTACGACATCCCATGCAAAAAAGAGATCACCATCGAACAACTCCTGCAACACACGGCTGGTATCTATGATGTGGACAACTATCCCGTTCCCGGTTGTGAAGGCGAAGGCTATGTGGGCTGGATGCTTGAACGAGAACCGGATCATCAGCTTACAGCCGCGGAATTGGTTCGCCAAAACGCTGTCTGTCAGCTCAGTTATTTCGACCCGGGGACGGACTGCCATTATTCAGACGTATTATAAGCAGAAGCCCGATCTTTCTTGTCTCTCAAGTCGACCTTTCTTTAGATCTGGAGGGCGCCAACAATGAAATGCCCAAAATGCCAATTTGAAAATCCAGAACGTATGAAATTTTGTGGAGAATGTGGATCTAAATTGGAAAGAATTTGCCCCAGCTGCAATCTTTCAAATCCCGCCAATTTTAAATTTTGCGGTGAATGCGGGTTTGATTTAAAGAAGGCTGAAGAAGCTTCTCCCGCGGATGATTTGGATCAAAAATGGTCCACCCCTGAAAGCGCGGGCCATGAGATCTCCACTGCCCCTACGGCAATGGAAGGAGAGCGAAAATACGTTACGGCTCTTTTCTCAGATATGTCCGGGTATACCGCTATGTCAGAAAGACTTGACCCGGAAGAAGTCAAAGAGATTACGAGTCGCATCTTTGCTGAAATCTCCAAGATCGTGGACAAATACGATGGATTCATTGAAAAGTTCATCGGTGACGCGGTAATGACCCTTTTCGGTGTTCCAAAGGCGCACGAGGATGATCCTGTCAGGAGCATCAAGGCTGCTAAAGAAATACACCAGGTAGTTAAAGCCATAAGCCCTGAGCTAAAAGAAAAGATCGGGAAACCCTTATCCATGCATACCGGCATCAATACCGGGCTCGTGGTGACCGGTAAAGTCAATATGGAGAAAGGGACACATGGGGTTGCAGGAGATACCATCAATGTGGCGGCGCGGCTGAGCAGCCGGGCTGAGGCCGATCAAATCATTGTCGGTCCGGACACTTATCACCAAGCTGAAGGTTATTTTGCCTTCGAGACCTTGGAACCGACCCAAGTCAAGGGCAAGGCAGAACCGATTCGGATTTACAGGGTTCTATCCTTAAAGGAGCAGCCGGATACGACCCACCGCCACCACGGGTTGAGGGCTGATTTAATTGGACGAGAAGTGGAGTCAGCCCAGCTTAGGGAGGCGGCCGAAAAGCTCCGAGAGGGAAAAGGCTCGGTTTTCGCAATCTGCGGTGAAACCGGCATAGGAAAGACCCGGCTCGTGGAGGAGTTCAAGGAGGCCTTGGATCTTAATGAGATCCAATGGTTGGATGGACAGGCCTATGCCTATTCTCAAAACATCCCGTACTTTCCTCTGATTGACTTATTCAATCGGGGCTTTCAAATCAAGGAAGGGGATGCCCCTGAAAAGGTCAGAGAGAAGATTGAGTCCGGAGTAGCGTCTCTGGTCGGGAAAAGAGAGGATGTTATCCCTTACGTGGGGACCCTTTATTCGCTTAGTTATCCTGAGATGGAAGAGGTGAGCCCCGAGTTCTGGAAATCCCGCCTCCAGGAGGCAGTTCATTCGATTCTTTCGGGGCTGGCTCAGAAGGCGCGGACCATCATCTGCCTGGAAGATCTTCACTGGGCGGATCCCTCGTTTATGGAACTGCTCCGGGCTCTCCTTTCTGAATTCCAATATCCTGCCCTGTTTATCTGTGTATACAGGCCAAACATCAGCCTGTTTACAAGCCACCAATTAAGCGGGCTGAGGCTCGAATACCATGAAATTCAGCTTCATGATTTATCACTATCGGAAGCGCAAATCATGTTGGAGTCACTCCTTAAGGCTAAAGACATCCCCAGGGACCTTTGGCGGTATGCCCAGGAACATGTCGGAGGCAATCCATTTTATCTGGAAGAGGTCATCAATGCTTTGATCGAGGGCAAAGCCCTGATCCGCAGCAATGGGACATGGCGCATCGACCAGCCCATCAGCCAGATAAACCTGCCTTCAACCATCCAAGGCATCATCGCTGCCAGGGTCGATCATTTGGAGGGAGAGTTGAAGCGAATTCTCCAGGAGGCCTCGGTCATCGGTCGGTCATTTCTTTATGATATCCTTAAAAAGGTAACCGAGCTCAAGGAGAAGTGCGACATGTGCCTGAGCGCTCTGGAGCGCATGGAACTGATCAAGGCAAGATCCGTTCAACCTGAAATGGAATATATTTTCAACCACGCCCTGACCCAGGAGGTAGTATATAACGGCCTTTTGATGAGGGAACGGGAAGCGATTCATGGACGTATCGCCGGCGTCATAGAAGAAATTTTTTCAGACAGGCTCCCCGAGTTCTATGAGACGCTGGCATTTCATTACCGTCGCAGTTCCTCCAAAGTGAAGGCGGTTGAGTATCTGGTGAAAGCGGGCAAAAAATGCCTGGCCAAATATGCCGTGGAAGAGGCCCATCGATACTTTCAGGATGCCTATGACATCCTGCAGCAAAAGACAGACAAGTCGAGTTCGGATAAAGCAGCGCTCATCGATATGCTGGCTGAGTGGGGATATGTCTTTTACTACCTGGGGGAGATCAATACCTGGATCGATGTTTTCAACGCGAACAAAGTCCTTGCCGAGTCTTTGGATGACCCGGCAAGACTCGGGATGTACTATGCCTGGATGGGTGTGGCGTACTGGCTCAACGGCAAGGCGAAAATCGCATTTGATTTTTTGATAAACGCCAGAGATATTGGCGAAAAAACAAACCAGCAAAAAGTTATCGGCTATGCCTGCACTTGGCTTACATGGGCATGTGGTGACTTGGGTCGTTATGATGATGGTTTGGACTATGGTGAGAGAGCCCAGGAGATAGCTCAATCATATCCCGCAGATCAATATTTGTTCTTTAAATCGCTCGCAGGCATGCAGTTTTGCAACATGTTCAAAGGAGACAAGGAAAAGATTTTTGAAGGCGCTCAAAAGATACTGGAACATGGTGAGAAAAGTGCCAACAGCAGAGCCAAATGTTTCGGACATTGGGTGAATGCATATGGGCATCTGGTGGATGGAGATATGGAGTCGGCAATAAAGAGTTGTCAAAAGTCCTCTGAAGCTGCAATGGATCCCTTATATTCACTTTTTTCAAAACTTGGCTTTGGGATGGCCTATTTTTTTGAGGAGCATTTTCCAGAGTCGCAACAAGCCCTGCAGCTACTCTTGGATTTCTGTGACAAGAATGGTTTAGGGCAGTTATCAGCTATAGGGAGAATTTTTTTGGCACCCCAATTAGTTGCCAAAGGACAGATGAATGAAGGGCTAAAAATGTTGGAAGAAAACCAACGATCTCTGTTGAACAATGACCGGCTATCGTTTTATGCCAATTCGGAAATTGTAATGGGTGCCATATACGCACAGATTGCCACGGGCCCCAAACCTGGTCTGGGGGTGATAGCGAAGAATATTGGCTTTTTGGCAAAGAATGCTCCGGCTGCGCCTAAAAAAGCTGAAGAGCATTTTAATAAGGGGATAGAAATCTCTAAAAAAATAGATGCGAAATGGTTTATTGGATTAGCTTATATTCAATTAGGACTATTTTTTAAGGCGAAGAAGAGAAACAATCGCGCCAGTGAATGTCTTTCGGAAGCCGTACGGATCTTTAAAGAATGCGGTGCCCGCTATAATTTGAAACAGGCGGAAGGGGCATTCCTTTCGTTATCATTGGACTGATTTTGCTTCGCCCTCAATACAGATGCCTTTTTGATACCAAATGCTTTATTGGCATTGAAACACTGACGAGGCAGATCTCTCACGTTTTGGGTGATGCTGAATGTGTGAGATCCAGAGGGTAACTCCTGCGCTCAAGAAGCTTGCCCCTATTCTGTCACGGTTCTTACCTCCCTTATCATAGAAAAAATCGCTCAATCTGGTCCCATTAATCCTTGAGAATAGGGCCGGTTCGAGGATGATCGCCTTTTTGTTGCCACGATGCTCCCGCCTTCCTGCAAGGCGATTGTAAAGCCCGTCACCTTTCCCGAGCCATCGTTTGAAAACACCCGTGTTCCCGTAAGCTGGCTTCTCAGCAGAAATGCATCCTTATCGGTTGGATACATATCGAGACGCTCTGATATGACGCCCACGAACTTCATCATCAAACCGTTCTCGGACATGTATGCCTGAAATGTCATCTTTTCTCCATTTGTTTGTTCATAATAAGTTCGAAAAGGTATCCCGGTGACATCTTCGGTCATCTGCTGCAACACCTCCATACCGCCGCCCGAGTAGCTGGATCGAGATCCGGGCACGTATACGACTTGAACATGATCTGTGCGATGTCCATAAAAAGAGACAGCCCAGCGGCAGGTTGCTGGTTTGGGGCCTTATTCAGCAGGACCACGATCGTCGTTCCGTTTTGAAGGGAGTGGAAGGCGGCGTTCGTATAGCCGATCGCGTCTCCGGGGTGTCCCAGGAATCCGCAGGCAGACATGATCCCCAGGCCATACTTTATTTTCTTGCCCCCATATTCATAGTTCCCGTCCACAAAGGTGATTCTTTTCTCCTTTGTCGATGGGCTCAGAAGATCGCCGGTTGCGCACACGGTCATCCATGTTTTGAGATCCGTAACATTCGAGATCAAGGCGCCGCTGGCTCCCATGCCCGATGGGTTGAGCTTTTCAGTGATATCTGCCAGTTCCCCCTCGGTCCCGCCCGCTACATAGCCGCGGCTGTGAGCGCCCTCAATGCTTGTTCCTTCCGGGTAATAGGTGTTTTCAAGATTCAATCTGTCGATGATCCGATCTTTTATCTCCTCCCCTACCTCTTTGCCGGTTATCTTGGTGATGATCATACCCAGAATAACCGTATTTGTATTAGAGTAGTGCCAGCCTGTCCCCGGCGGGAAGTAAGGCTTATGGGCAACCGCCAACTCCACCAGTTCTTCCGGCTCCCAGACTTTGTTCGGATCCTCGGTATAAACCTTCAGAAAAGTCTCGTCATCGGAATAGTTGAAAAGCCCGCTGGTCATGTTGCAGAGCTGTGCCACGGTAATTTTATTTGAACAGGGTATCTCCACCTCTGTAAACCACGTGTCAATATGCTGGTCCAGTTCGAGATGCTTTTCATCGATCAATTGAAGAATTATCGTAACAGTAAATGTCTTCGTAATACTGGCCATCCGCACCCGGTCAACGGCGTCCATGCCTCTCCCGGTTTCGATGTCCGCTTTTCCTTTAACGATGATTCGGTCGCCCCAGTCGGGGCTCCATATCCCAACGATGGCGCCAGGCATGTCGTTTCCTGACATGGTCTTATCTATTGTGCTTTCGATGAGTTGCCACAGGTTGACCTGATTGGAGGAGTCGCTGCAGGAGGTCATTATCAGCATACTTGAGGTTATGGCCACAGCTCCAATTGAAAGCCTTATAACATGCAGAATAATCTTAAAGTTCATGGCTTCATCCCCAGCTCAATCGCAGACGAATCGGACTCTTGCTCATCTATTGTCGTCAAGAACTGACCTTTGATTTTAGCAAGATTGCTCAAGCAGATGAACAATCCATTGCCACTTGTATATCGAAAGCGCCTCATTGTCCAGATCGTACGGGCCACACGGAATACGTTTGGGATTTGGGATAGAGGTTTGCGTAGCCATTATAAGAAGTTACACACTGTGCATTGGAGGTTTCGTTCACGGCCGAAGTACTCGACCAGTAATAAGACACCCAGACGTTGGTGAAAGGGCCGGGCGTATCTGACAAAATTGGATGGATTCCACTCGTTAAGGCCTTCAATTCCTCCAGGGTCGGCAGCCGCCAGTCTCCAACTACAGAGCCGTCGGTCAAGCCCGCAGTGCCACTGGCTAAGGTGCCTGCGCGGGTATGGGCGTCATTATCGCCACTCTAATCAGATATCTTTCAGCCAGTCATGACCTGTTGATGTTTGTAAGACAGGTCAAGCCTCTCAAGATCAACGATGAAAACTCAAAATCGACCCCTCCGCAGGGTTTTATTCAATTCCTGATTTTGGTTGAAATTCTCTCGATTTTCTGATTATGAGAGAATAAGCCAAGGCTGGAAGGATGGGCTATCCATCGTTTCGCTGAGCACTTTTCCAGTTTCAGGTTGGCAACTGCCTGAAAATCGGTGTAAATTGGCTCGGAGACAACAGAAGCTTTATGCATGTAAGATTCATAGTTCCTGATGGCCAAGAATGATGACATGATTTGGGTAGGCCTCAACGCATTTATTTCCAAGCTTGGAACGGTAACCTTTTTTGAAATCTGCCCCGAGTTAAGAGGTTTGAGACAATGCTTTCTACGTAAATGTTTAATGAAATTCATCACATTAACAACTTCATCGGTTTAAGAAGGAGAATGTCATGAAAAGAGGTGTGGTTATCGTAAGTGTTCTGTTATTTGGAATTTTTTTCGTTACGAATCTCTATTCGGCAACTTTTGATTTAACGGGGGACTGGGAGTACACAACCTCAGATAACTGGGCTGTTGGGGGGATCGGTTGTAGTCCCGGTCCTGACGCATCAGGACATTGTAAAATTGTGCAAACCGGCGATACATTTACTTTTGCCTTCACTTCCGGCTATGTGTGCGTTCCACCTGAGAGCTGCACGTTCGAAGGAACTGTGAATGATACAGTTTACACGTGCTCAACTACGGACATTGTTGATGACGAAGGCGGGATGGTTACAAGCGTCATAGTCGTTAACGCTGCATCAAAAACATCAGCCTTCGGCACCGGAGAAGCCGAGTACACACACCCCAGTGGATTATGGGAGTGCCGTTGGGGGTTTAACATTGCCTTAAAACAATCCGGCGAATCAGTAAGACCTGATATTAAAGTTAACGGTTCGGATGGCCCTGTAAAAGTCCTTTCTTCCACTCCAGTCGCAGCCACAATCAGTCTGGACCCAGGAGAAGACGAAGGCCGGAACGCCGACTGGTGGATTGCCGTAAACACACCCTTTGATCCGCCAGGAGCCTGGTACAGTTATGTATATCCGGATGGATGGCTACCGGGTATCGATCTGTGTGTTCAGGCGGGGCTGTTTGAGTTTACCTCATTTGAGGTACTGAACATGATGTTGCCGGAAGGACGCTACACCTTCTATTTTGCCATCGACGATCCGGATGGTTTACCCATGGGACCGTGGAAGGGGATGGATTCGGTTGAGGTGATAGTTGAGTAATAACAGCCTGTTGGAAATTGAAAATCAACAGGGGTTACCACAGTCAGATTACAGAAGGCCGCTTTTGACCAAGAACTCCCCGGTCCGGGAAATAAGTTTAAGAAGTGGCCTGTCTTCCAAATCTCGGGAAAGCGGTTCAAGGCGATCCACGTTTTCAAGGCTCAAGCCGAACCCAGCAGTTCCATTTTTCCCGGGGCTGTCCACCGTGCCAGCTTATTTCATCTTTTTGTATTCGGGGTAAGCTTCCATCCACCGCTGCTTCAGGATGCCGGGATCGCCCTGGGGATTTGATCGAATGAAATTGTTTATGGTGTTAATGGCATAATTACATTTGACCACTACCAACCGGGCTTTTTTCGCCCGCCCTTCGCTTTTCATCCTCTCCAGATCTGCGATGACCGCGTCAGGACGGGTGAAATCCGGTTCGTGGCTCGGTTTGGCAGGCCTCGGTAAGGTGGTTGTGGTTTTAATGCCATCGAGCGTAACCACATACACGTCACCGTTAAAAACCGAAAGCCGGCCGACCCAAACCGGTCGATGCCACAGCTTGAGCCAAGCAGATTCACGCGGCAGGGAGGATCTACGATGGAGCACACGAATGACACGCACCTCAAATCGGTGGGATACATCTTGTGGTTATTTGGATTCATTGGCGCCCACAGATTCTATTACGGCAAAACCATATCCGGGATCATTTATTTTTTCACGCTGGGTCTCCTTGGAATCGGGTGGCTCATTGACCTGTTCCTGATCCCGTCAATGGATCGTCAGGCGGATTTCAAATATCGGACAGGAAGCATCGACTATACGGTGGGTTGGGTGTTACTCACCTTCCTGGGCCTGTTTGGCATTCACCGGATGTATATGGGCAAATGGATCTCAGGCGTTCTTTACCTGGTAACAGCCGGAATTTTCGGACTGGGGGTGTTGTACGATTTCCTGACCCTCAACGACCAGATCAATATGATAAACAGCCAGGAGATGTAGCTGACAAGAGAGGCAGGACGGGCTCGGACCATGGGGACTGTTTCAATTCATGATGAAATCGTTCTAAAATGGGGCGATTTCCGGTCTTTGAAATGACTCGAAACAAAATCAACATGTTGGCCTGGTCTTGCCCCTGGAAAGAGACAGAGACACGAGACAAGACCCCGAGACAGAGACAGGCGCGGTGACGCAAATAGCCTGTTCAGAGTTATCATCGTATGTGACTGTGGCGGTTTGAAGCCCGCAATCCTCCATGCGGATCCCGCCCCGGCGTTTGCCTTTTTGGATTGGACGTGCGGTGTTCACTCAGCCGGAAGACTGCAATGGGCTGGGACGTTAACCGGGTGAGGCAAGAAAATGGATCACGGATGTGATATAGACAATGAGGAAAAGGATGTTGAGGGTCAACCCGGCATAGGCATAATCCCTGTCCCCTAACTTTTCAATCAGAGGGATCGATTTCAGAGAACAGAAAAGCCCTGCCAGAAGGACGAGGGGAATGACCGTCAGATAAAGGATCGATGAGACGGGGGATGATGTGACGTGCTCCCCGATTGCGAGGATGAGAAGCCCCGTTATCCCTGCTGCCGCAAATGGAGCCAGAAACCCGGCGATGGCCAGGCTGTTCGGTTTTTGACATCCCGGTGTTGTCATTTTGCCTGTTGGATGGACGCATGGTTTCCAGGCGCTTGTACGCCCCAATCACTTGTAGTATACTGTCTTTGCCCACCTCTCACCTGTACGACCGTACAGAGGGCATACATAAAAATACATCATGTGACAGACGCGTTCAAGGCTTTCCGGAGAATTCCGGTTTTGCGAAGCCTGAATCGTTGAAACACTGGACGGAGGAACCCATGGATGATCCTATCACCCGAAGAGAGGCCATAAAGAAAGGGCTTTGTCTATCAGGCACTTTTGCCCTTGCCTGTGCTGCCGGTTGGCCGGCTCAAACGCTGACCAGTTCATGGGCCCTGGAAAATAATGAAGGCTTTCTGATCGAGGGGGTCGGCCGGAAGCCCGGTTATTCGGTTGAGGAATTGACAAAGAAGGTCTTTGACGCGGCGGGCGGGATCGGCCGATTTGTTTCAAGAGGGGATGTTGTGGCGGTCAAGCCCAATATTTCATGGGCCAGGCCACCCCATCTTGCCGCAGGCACCCACCCCGAAGTCCTTGAGGCCGTAGTCAACCTGGCCTTGAGTGCAGGGGCAAAGAAGGTAAGAATTGCCGATAATACCATCCATAATGCCCGTCAGTGCTTTGCTGTCACAGGGGCCGGGATGGTCGCCAAAAAGACCGGGGCGGACCTGGTCCACCCCAGGTCGTCGCTGATGCGGGATATGAAGATCCATGGAGAACGTCTGGACGTATGGCCGGTTTTTGTCCCCCTCATCGAGGCTGACGCCGTTATCAATCTGCCCGTGGCCAAGGTGCACGGGCTGTCCAGACTGACGCTCGGGATGAAGAACTGGATCGGAGGGGTAGGGGGAAGAAGAAATGCCCTGCATCAGGACATTCATCAGACCATCGTGGACCTGGCCCGGTTCTTCAAACCGACGGTCACGTTGATCGACGCTATCCGGATCATGGTGAAAAACGGGCCCTCAGGGGGAAGCGAGGCGGATGTCGCGGTCATGAACCGCCTGATCCTGAGCAATGACCCGGTAGCTGCGGACGCCAGTGCGGCAGGTCTTTTCCAGATCTCTCCGGAGTCGGTCGGTCATATTGTTCTTGCCCAGAAAAAGGGCCTCGGGTGCCTGGATCTTACCACGTTACAGCAGAAAAGGGTCATCCTGTGAAGGCGAAACATCTCATCTGGATCAGACGCATCAGTCAGACCTTCTTCCTGGCCCTTTTTCTTTTCCTGCTCATAGAGACGCGATTCCCTGATGCGGCCTACCTGGATTATTCCCTTGTGGTTACGACCCAACAGGATATCCGGGTCGGCTATCCGGCAGGATTTTTCTTCCAGCTGGATCCCCTCGTATGGATCACATCGCTCCTCTCCGGACATGTATGGATCCAGGGGTTTTTCTGGGCCGTCGCAGTCCTTTTGCTGACACTCCTCCTCGGAAGATTCTTCTGCGGCTTTGTCTGCCCTCTGGGGACGATTCACCATATGGCAAGCGTGATCCGGCCGGCCCTCAAGGGGAAGCCGCTGATGGAGGCCAATCAGAAGAATAAGAGCCATAAACTCAAATACTTACTCCTGGTTGCGGCGCTCGTCTCCGCCCTCTTCGGTCTTAATGTCGCAGGGATTCTGGACCCGATCTCCCTTCTGTTCCGTTCCCTCGCCCTGGCCGTGTTTCCTGCTGTCGGGAACGGCATCAAGGCGGCCTGCGATGTGATTGCGGCGAGCGATATCAAGCCGCTCAATCTCTTAGGCTACGGGGCTGAGGTAATTGTGTCGCCCGTCTTCGGATACGGGTATCCGGCGGTTCAGACCGGGTGGCTTATCGGTGCGCTTTTTCTGGTCATCCTCTTTCTCAATCGTATCCGACCACGTTTCTGGTGCCGGACCCTCTGTCCTCTGGGGGCGCTGTTCGGCATTTTTGCCCGGTTCAGCATGTTGAGGCTGGAGAAAAAGCCGGAGGCTTGCACCGACTGCCGGAAGTGCACCCTCAGCTGCCAGGGGGCGGCCTCCCCTGGACCCGGTGTGAGCTGGGAGAGCAGCGAGTGTCTCCTCTGCTTCAACTGTTTTGCCGGATGCCCGGAAGACGCTCTGGACTTCAGGTTCGGTTGGTCTCCCGCACAAAACAGGGGCCCGGATATGGGCCGAAGAGCTGTTCTGGGAGGCCTTCTGGCCGGTGTATCGATCCCGTTTCTCGGGAGGCTGGACGGGCAGATTTACAGGGTGTCGGATCCGCGTCTGATCCGGCCGCCGGGCTCTGTGGAGGAGAAGGACTTCCTGAGACTCTGCCAGCGGTGCGGGCTCTGCATGAAGGTGTGCCCCACCAATGTGATCAACCCTGCCCTTGGAGAGGCAGGCGCGGCAGGTTTCTGGACCCCGAATCTGATCATGACCCTGGGATATTGCGAATACACCTGCACCCTCTGCGGAAGCGTCTGCCCTACGGGGGCCATAAAGGAAATCTCCGGGAAGGAGAAGGTGGAACAGCCCGTTCGGATCGGATCCGCCTATGTAGACCGGGGGAGATGTCTTCCCTGGTCAGGGAACGGACCCTGCATTGTCTGTGAAGAACACTGTCCAACCTCGCCCAAGGCCATCTACCTCCGCCACGACATTGAGGCGCTGGAGGACGGGACAAAGCGCACGGTTCAGCTCCCCCATGTGGAGCTCAAGAGATGTGTGGGTTGCGGCATCTGCGAAAATAAATGTCCGGTCAAGGGAAGACCGGCCATCAGGGTGATGGCGGCAGGGGAAACCCGTTCCGTCAGAAATCAGATTCTACTGGAACCATAGGGAGACAGCGATGCACAGGGTCGTCTTGCTTCGTCACGGCGAGAGCATATGGAACAGGGAAAACCGCTTCACCGGATGGACGGATGTGGATCTGTCTGAAAAGGGGAAACAGGAGGCGCTGGATGCAGGCAGGATACTGAAGCAGGAGGGGTATACATTCGACATGGCCTTTACATCGGTATTGAAGCGCGCGATCCGCACCCTCTGGATTATCCTCGATGAAATGGACCTCATGTGGCTGCCTGTCCACCGGCACTGGCGCCTGAACGAACGCCATTACGGCGCCCTCCAGGGCCTCAACAAGACCGAAATGGCGGAACGCCACGGCGAAGCGCAGGTCCTGAGCTGGCGGCGGTCTTATGACATCCGGCCTCCGGCTCTGGAAAAGACAGACAGGCGGTATCCGGGCAATGATCCCCGTTACAGGGCGTTGACAGACGAAGAACTCCCTGTGACAGAATGCCTCAAAGACACGGTGGCGCGATTCCTCCCATACTGGAAGGAGAGCATTGAACCGGTGATCCGGTCCGGCAGGCGGGTGATCATATCGGCCCATGGAAACAGCCTCCGGGCCCTTGTCAAATACTTAGACCATGTTCCGGACGAGGAGATCGTCGGGCTCAACATCCCCACCGGCATGCCCCTTGTCTATGAACTGGACGATGAGCTGAAGGCGGTGGATCGCCGTTACCTCGGAGATCCTGAACTGGTGAAAAAGGCCATGGCGGCCGTTGCAAATCAGGGGAAGACGAGAAAACCCTGAAGCATCCGTTATGCGGTCACCTTTGTGATGCTGCACATAAAGCTCCGATTGCCCGGGGTCCCTGTGATGGCGTTTCTCCGGTCATCGTCGGTCAGGTTGTTCAGATTGTAGTCGTGGCTGAACTCACCCCAGCCCCAGGCGATCCGGATGCTGCCCGGATGAACCACATCGGAAACCTTTGCCTTCATCGTGATGTGGCCCCTGGGGGTCTCAACCTTGACCGTGTCCCCATCGGAAATCCCCTTTTCATGGGCGTCAGAGGGGTGGATGTCGATGACGCATTCCTGTTCCTTTCGGGTGAGGGAAGGAACGAACTTGAACTGGGAATGGGTGAAGCAGCGCGATCGGGCGCCGCTGATGCCGATAAAAGGAAATTCGTCTCGACGATCGTTGAAGCTGATCCGGTTTTCTGCATCGCTGTCAAAACAGGGAACCGGAGGATATCCATTCTCTTTGAGTCTTCTGGAATAAAATTCCATTTTGCCGGATGGCGTGGCAAATCCGCGGGTCTTGTACTTTTCATAGGCGATGTCCTCGATCCGGACCCCGCCCGGGTTTTGGCGCAGCATATCCACGGTGATGCCGGCAGGGGCCAGCTGATCGTCAATGGCCTCCTCTGCGGTCTGCCAGGGAAATTCCTCTTCCAGCCCCAGCCTCCTGGCCAGTTCGAAGGTAATCTTCCAGTCGGGCCAGCTGTCGCCGATCCAGTCGATGAGCTGGTTCTGAATGACAACCGGGTTATTTCGCATAAATGCCCTGTTTAACTGTGTTTTTTCAAATGACCCGGTTGCGGGAAGGAGCACATGGGCGAGCTGTGCCGTTCGGGTCATAAAGGGATCGATGACGACCATGAATTCAAGACGTTCAAGCGCTCGCATGACGCGGTTGGCGTCGGTCATGGTCACGACAGGATTGGCAGACTGGACCACGAGCATCCTTACAGGATAGGGTTTTTCATCCAGGATGGCGTCGATCACGCAGGATTGAACATGACGTCCCCAGGTTTCGTGAAACCCGTCGAAAAGGGGGTAATCACACGTGATGGGCCTCATGTTAGGCGGCAGGCGGTCCTTCATCTGAATGTTTTCGGTCGGTATCGGCTGCGGAATCAGGTCTCCGCCCGGTCGGTCAAGGTTTCCGGTCAGTCCCCTCAAGAAACAGACCGCCCGGGTATTGTCAAAGATCTCGATCTGCATGTCCAGGCCGTTTCCCTCAATGATGGAGGCGGGCCGAGTGCCGGCGTAGAGTCTGGCAGCGGCTTCGATCGCCTCGGGCTCGAGCCAGATCCGCCCCGCGATCTTTTCAGCCGGATAGGCCGCCGCAGCCTCTTTCAGCTGTTCAAACCCAACGGTCCATTCTCTCACAAATTCCTTATCATAAAGCGTCTTCGATATGATCTCATGCATCATGGCCATGGCCAGCATTCCGTCGCAGCCCGGCTTTATCTGGAGCCAGATATCCGCCATGCCGGCCAGTTCGGTACGAACCGGGTCGATGACGATCAGCCTTGCGCCACGGTTCTTTGCGTAACGGATGCCTTCGTAGGCCGTCGGATTGGTGTCGCGGTCGTTTTTTCCCCAGACAATAATGCACCTGGAATTCCGCTGGTCGGGGGCCGTCATCGCTCCATAGGTATAGACATGGGCCATTTCCCTGGCCACATGACAGACAGACCCGTTGCCGATGGTGTTGGGCGAGCCGAAGAGATTCATAAGCCGGTTGACATAATCCCACGGGGCGCCCCAGTCCGCAGCCATTCCCCTCAACCAGCACACGGATTCCGCGCCATGGGTCTTCTTGAAATAGAGGAATCTGTCGGCCACCGTGCTCAGGGCCTCATCCCATGATGATTCCTTGAAGGAATCGCCCCTGTTTGATCTGATAAGCGGCTTCTTCAGCCTTTCAGGAGAATACACAATATCGGCGGCGGCGTTGAGCTTGGGACAGGGAAAGCTCTCTCCTGCCGGCACAGACGGTTTTCTTGCAGCGTTTATCAGCCGGTTATCCTGCAACACAACCTCTACAGGACAGCAGGATGAACAGAGGCGACAGACAGTATCTCTTTTCATGGCATCTCCAGAAAGGTTCACGGGTTCAAAGGTTCCTGTTGACCGTTGCCGGATCATTTGACGTTGGAAGTGCGTGCCTATTCAGGTCTGTGCTCCGATCCGACCCTGTCCCAAAGCGGGAAGTCTGCTCCCACAGGGAATTCATCGCCCGCTCATCTGATCGCTTTCACAAAGCAGCTTCGAATGAGTTCAAAATGATTGGCATGGGTCCTTATTTTCCACCAGATATGGCCCTGGTCTTCTATCCGCCACGGAGGGGTCCACCCGCCTTTTTCATTTGTGAGAAGACGCATGATATTTTCCATTCCCCTCCCGGAATGAGGCCCCCTTTCGGTTCCGCCCAGCCAGTTTTTTCGGTCTGCCACCTCTTCAGACCATGAAAAAGGGTCGGAAAAGAGAAGCTGGGCATTCTGTTGTGCGGCAACCCGGTGCATCTCTTTCATATGCTGACGGGGCATCGGAACCTTGTCGATGAGGTTCAGCGAGGCCAGTGATGAAAAAGCGCCCGAGGGAAACGGCAGGGCCTGGGCATCCCCCACAATGAATTCAACCTTACGGGTGTCCCATGCCCCGGGCAGAGAGATGGTGATCTTCCTTTCAAGCATCCCTTCCTCTTTCAACCCGATCGTCATGCGCCGGTGCGTCATGAGCGCCCGCGCACATCGAATAAACGACAGCGAGTTGTCAACGCCAACGACCAGGTCGCATTTCAGGCTCATTTCAAAGGCAAAGCGTCCAACAGCCGATCCGGCGTCAAGGGCCACGCCGGAATGGGGGCGCATCAGACCTGCCCACTCCTGATAGGCAGAGGTTGCGTCCGGATCATTCACCATATCCGCATAATGGCTCCACAGATAGGATGAAAGGACCGGAGCGGTTTCATACTTGGAATCGGGTGCTCCCTTATCCGTATGGGCCGGATCAAGGAATGCGATGCCATCCCGGATCGGGTAGATGTTCCCGCATTGAGGGCATGTTAAGGAACCCGTCAGGACATCGTCCGCCTGCTCCTCAATGAACCTGCCCTTCAGGACGTTTTCATCCGGAAGGCAGGCGGGGCAGATCAGCATGCTTGAGAGTATTTTTTTCATGTCAATGCCTCGCAGGAGCACAAAATGTCAAAAGGATCGGTTTGAAGATGCCTCCAATCGGGGCTAACCTTCCGGGTTTTCCCGTTCATGCCCTCTTAATCGACGCCTCGATTTCACCGTTATGAGGACGGCTATCACGATCTTGAGCGTATCCCCGATCAGGAAGGGAAGCACCCCAGCGGTAATTGCCTGCTTCATGGAGAAGCTTGCAACCAGCATCAATTGTATCACACCCAGAAGATAAATCACGGCCGTGCCTGCAATCATTGCGCACCCGAACCAGACAGGTCCGGGATCTCTTTTGAGTTCCACCAATCTGCCGATCAGATAGGCCCCGGCAACGAACCCGATGAGGTAACCGCCTGTAGGACCGAGCAACACCCCCATACCGGCCTTGCCGCCGGCAAAAACCGGAAGCCCGATTATGCCTATCAGGAGGTAGACCACCTGGCTCAACGCCCCCAGACGGCCGCCCAGAAGCGCCGCGGCCAGATAGAGGAAGAAGGTCTGGAGTGTGATGGGTACCGGCGGAAGGGGTATCATTATATATGCCCCTGCTGCGGTTACAGCGCCGAACACGGACGCATGAATCATTCCACGAATGGATAAGCCGCTGCGGTTCATGGTGCTCGCTCATAGGAGGGCGACATCGCCCGAAAATATCCTGTGAAAGACCCCTTCCCTGTCCTTGAGGATCAAGACGCCTTCCGGATCAATACCCTCAACGCGGCCCACGTAGGTCTTGTCCATCATCTCGACCCTGATCTGTCGACCGATTGTATCCGTCAGTTCTTTCCAACGATTCAGAATGGGCGCAAACCCATACGTTCTCAAGCGCCCGAAGTATCTTTCCTGTTGTCTCAGATATTCCTTCAGAAGACGTGTCCTTGGAAATCGTTCTCCTGTCTCGATTAGAACTGATGTGGCTTTCCGGCCGATCTCATCCGGAAAGGCAGGAGTGTTGACATTTATCCCGATACCCACCACGGCATATTCGAGTCCCTCTCTCCCTGCGCTGATCTCCGTCAATATGCCGGCAATTTTCTTCCCGTTCACAAGTAAATCATTGGGCCATTTGATCCTCACATCCAATTTCGTCAGACGAATGAGGGCCTCGGCGGCCGAAACCGCTGTCAGGAAGGTTATTTTCGGGGCGTCGTTGGGTCGCATGGCAGGCCTCAAGATGAGGGAGGTGTAAATTCCGGCTCCCGGAGGAGAAAACCAGAACCTTCCCTTTCTCCCTCTTCCCCGGGTCTGTCTTTCCGATACCACCAGGGTCCCTTCAGGCGCCCCCTGTTCAGCCAGTTCCCTGGCCCTGGCGTTGGTGGAGTCGGTTTCCCTGAAGTGGATGATCTCTTTCCTGCCGAATATTTCCGTATCAAGCCCTTCCACGATTTCCCGGGGCAGGAGCATTTCGGAACGACTCAATAAACAATATCCTTTCCTGCAAGATGATCGAATGTCATAGCCCTCTTCTCTCAGTTTCATGATGTGCTTCCAGATGGCAGATCGAGTGATGCCGATCCTTTGGCCCAGAAATTCCCCGGAGACAAAATCTCCCCTGTTTTCCTTGAGATATGACAGCAATCGCTCTCTCGTGTTCATGATCCTTTGTCTTCGGGTAAACCGTGATGCAAGCTCAGCATCGGCAGGGAAGATAAGACAGTCCGGGGCATCATTCCCCGGTTCACTGCATGGACGCCGCTCCCTCCGATGCATGTTGCCGTCAGATCCAGCAGGCTTCCACTTCCGCTATCATAAACCATTCGCAGCGCTTTCGTCATCTGAAAATACGTGCCGAACAGGCTGCGACAGATGTTGTCAGGAGGCTGAGGAGTTACAACCCGTTTTGTCCTGTTTTCAATTCGGGATGGGCACATCGCCCGAGATGCGACCGATGGCCTCTGTGCGGATCCAGCCCCGGTTTTTCTCAGACACGCGGATCAGAGACCATCCGTCCTCCGATCTTTCATGGTGCACCACCGTCCCTTCGTGGAGATTGAAAAGCACGGTATCCGCCTTGTGAGGTCCGGCCAAGACAGGGGCCTCTTTCTTGAAGATCACGGCCCGGTCATCGTTGCTGACCCGGTAGTATTTGAGACCAAAGGAGAGCCCTGCAACAAACCACAAGGAGACGGTGAAGAGGAAACAATAAAAGAGCCATTCCGAACGACTGAAAAGTCGAAGGCACAGAAGCAGCCAGAAGAGGATATTCAGGACTGCAAAGCACCCGAACAGCTCATTGAAGCTGAATGACTTCAGCCAAAAAAATATCGTTTCCATGGATCCGCCGGGTTCAACGGTAGCGTCCCGGGTCTGATCGCGGGCATGGGACAGATTGAAATGGAGGTCCGGATCTCTCGGCGTCAGAAGAAGGGCCCGTTCATAAGCCCAGATGGCCCGGCCGAGCTGGTCTGTCTTGAGATAGGCGTTGCCGATATTGTAATACACAGGGCTTTTCCCATGTCCGGACCGGATGAGCTGGAGATACCCGTCGATGGCTTCCGTGAAATGGCCCCCGCGGTATGCCTGGTTCGCCTTGAAAAACACCTCCTCCCAGGCGATTTCCGCACGGGCGTCCGACAGGGGAAAGAGCCCGGCCGCCAGGAGGAGCATCATCATCCAGCCGATCTCTCTTCTCACCGGATCTCCCTCTCGATCTCCCGGACGATCGCCGGGATTTTATCGGCGATGCTGTCCGGTTCCTGACCTATGCCTGCGTAAATTGCATTTTCAATCGTTTGTAAAACGGTCCTCAATTTCGCTGCGGTTTCAGGCCTCACCCCTTTCGATGTCAATATGCCTGCCGCATCCTCGGGTGTGATGGAGGCCAGGTTCAGGCTGAAACGGTCATTGAAATAGTCCCTGACAGCCAGGCTCAGACGCTCCGCATCGTGTTCCCCATCACGCCGGCACCGGCGGATCAGGTGTTTGGACGCCCGCCTGGCCCGCTGGGCAGGCAGGGTCTGGAGCGACCGCTTCCTGAGCCGCAGGCCCAGAAAGGTGCAGGCATAGCATAAGGCCGGCATGAAGAGGATGGCATGGAAGATCAGCCCCCCCTTTCGCAGCCACGATCGCATTCCCAGTTCCCTGATATCGGTGTGCAGGGGGAGGATATCGTGGCCGATCTTCCGGATCTCCTGTTTTTCAGTCTTGTGCGGCCCATTCTGCGTGTCTCCTCCCGCCTCCACCATCAACATCTTTCCCTTTCCGGGGATAACGGCAAGGGAGTGCCCGGGGCCCTGTATGATCCGATACTCACGCGCTCCGGGATCGAAAAAGCTGACGGACAGGGGCGGGATTTTATAGTCACCCGGTAATTCGGGGACGATGGCCCATTTCATTGTTTTGGAGCCGGCCAGGCCTTTAAGATCGTGTCCCGCGACAAAAACCGGTTGGTCTGCATAGATCTTTATCTGGTCCATGGGCGGCATTTCCAGGTCAGGGATTCGGTTGACGTTTCCCCTGCCTCTTACCTGCACGGTCAGGGTGGCTGATTCACCCGCCCGTATCTTGGGCGGCGCCAGTTCGGACGTGATGGTGAAGCTGCCTACGAGCCCGCTGAAACCCTCCGGCTTTCCCTCTTCGGGAAGGGGCTCGACCCGCAATCCAAGCGGCTCACTGGAAACGCTCACAGGCCTGCCGGTTCTGAAAAACGGGTCCGAGAAAAAGGGATCGTCAAAAAACCCTCTCCTGGACTGTTGCCCGGCGCCATGGACAGTCATATCCATTTGAGCGGGCTGGATTCGGTAATCCCCATCCTTAAGGCACAGCAGGGCATACGTGACCTCCACGATCTGATAGGTGTGCCCGTCCAGCACCCCCTGGTATTCTCTCGGCTTGGTCAGCTGCTGAAAGGTCAGGTGATCCTGCTCAGGGAGCTGAAGAGTGATATTGGAGACCCTGGACCTCAGATGGAGCCTGAGGGTGTAGAGGACCTGTTCTTCAACATAGGCCTTTTTGGCGGAAAGGGTGGCCGTCAGAAATATGGGTCCCCCGGCAGGAGAGGTCTGAGATGCCTCTTTAACAATGGTCAATGAGACCCTGTTGCTCTGGTAGACGTCGCCCCCCACCTTCACCCTGGCCGGTCCGATCGGATAGGTCCCGGACCGTGTGGGCGTGATGTAATAGGTAAAATCGAGTCCCGAGGTCATCCTGCCGTTGACAATTTCCACCCGGCTCGAACTCCCCCCCTGGGTCACGCTGAACAGATCCAGACCCTCGATGACGGGCGGTGCGTCGCATTGCCTGGCGCCGGACACACTGACAACCATTCGGATGGTATCAGCGGGTGTCGCCTCCTGCCTGTCCAGGTTCAGCGAGACCGAAATATCGGCAGCGGCCTGGATGGGCATCAGGACAACCATCCCGAACGCTAACAGTTGAAAAAGCTTCTTCATCCTACCAGTCCTTTCCTGATGAGATCCCGCGATGCTTCTTTTCCCGGGCCTGCAGCTCCAGAAATCTGGAACGATCTTCTTTAACATTGTCCAGAAGGGCCTCGGCCTTTTGCCTGTCCATCAGGGATGCTTTCTGCCCGGGGCTCTCGGCTTTTTCCCCCTGCCGGGGCAAATCCTGCCGGGGTTTCAGATCTCCTGACAGGTCCTGAGGCGCCTTCTCCATATTCCGGTCCTGAGCCTGACCGGTCTCTTTCCTCTCATCCGGTTTCTTCTCTTCTCCCGGAGCGTTGCCGTCGTTTTTATTCTCCTCGGGAGGTTTATCCCGGTCCCCCTCTTTTTCTGGAGATGCCCCGGCACTCTTTTTCTCGCCGTCTTTCCCCTTTTTACCTTCTTTTCCCGAATCGCTCTGTTTCCCATCCTGCCCGTCGGGTTTCTGTTGCGCCTGTTCCTTCTTCTCCTGTTCTTTTAATTTTCTGAGTGCAATTTCCAGATTATACCTGGCATTTTCGCTGTCAGGGTCGGTCCGGAGGGCCTGTTTGTAATAAACGACAGCGGATGTCGCATCTCCCTGTTTGAAAGCCGTATTGCCCAGATTGTAGGCCGCCTTGAAACGGGTCTCCCGGTCTTTGGCCCTTCTCAGTACACTGGAGAATGCGGCCGCGGCTCCTTTGTAGTCGCCCGCCTGATAGTCGGCGCACCCCCTGTTATAGCGATACCTCAGGTCCCTGGGATGATCCATGTCCGATCGGGCATAGCGTTTTCCAGCCTCGGCAAACCGGCCCTGCCGGTAAAGCTCATCCGGATCCTCGGCCGCCCGGGCCGGCAGCACAGTCAACATGCCTGTGCCAAAAATCACTGTCGCAAGGAGTATGTTGCTCCATCCCGGACGTCGTTCTTTTCTCAACACCGCACTCCCAAATCGCCACGCCACACTTAACCCCGCCCCTTTCCCATTGTGCTGATCAGGCCATCGAGGAGCAGAAAGAAAAAGGCGGCCAGCACAAAGAGGGGGAAGCGCTCTTCGTGGACCTTTATTTTGCCGCTTTTGAGTTGAGCGGCCTCTGTCCTCTGCTTGATCCCATCGAAATAGACGATATCCAGATCAAGGTCCCCGGCCACCGAGCGAACATAGGTCCCACCGGTGACCGATGCGATCTCCTTCAGCCCTTCTTCGTTCAGCCGGGACACGATCAGTTGCCCTTGGCTGCCCTTTTCGAAACCGCCTGTTCCGCCGGCCGATGGGATGGGACCGCCGGACGGTTCACCGATCCCGAACACAAAGACCTTGATCCCTTTTTTTGCCGCCTCCCGGGCTGCCTGGAGCCCCCGGTTCTCGTTGTCCTCTCCGTCTGTGATGAGGAGAATGACCTTGTCGGTCTCGGATGCGGGATCAAACGCGGAAACGGCGGTTTGAATGGCCGCGCCCAGGTCTGTCCCGGGTACCGGCGCCATATCGGGACCGAGCGCATTCAGAAACATGGTCAGTGCCCCATAGTCCAGGGTCAGGGGACACTGGGTAAAGGCTGCTCCTGCAAACGCTACCAGCCCTGCCCGGTCTCCCTGAACCACACGGATAAAGTCTGAGATCTCGCGCTTGGCCCTCTCCAGACGATCCGGCTCTATATCTTTGACGAGCATGCTGCGGGAGACATCGAGGACGATCATGATGTCCACCCCCTTCTGAATCACTTCCTGGTAGTGGCTTCCCCACCGCGGGCCGGCCAGGGCCAGGACCATCCATCCCAGGGCAGCCAACAGAAATGCCGATTGGAGGATCTTTTTTCCCCTGCGGATCTTACCGGTCAGACGACCGAAGAGTTCAGCTTCGGCAAATCGCTCCATGGCCCGGGCCTTGTGACGGTCCGTGATGATGAAAAGGAGGCCCATCAAGGGAACCAGCCATAGAAAATGGAGCATCCAGGGATGTGAGAGATTCATGGAATCACCCTCAGAATCCAGGTGTTGAGCAGTATCTCCAGGCCAAAGAGAATGAGCGCCGGGACCAGAAACCAGAGATAGAGCTCCTTGAAATGGAAAAATTCCTTGACCTTGACCTCGGTCTTTTCGGCCCGGTCAATGATCTCGTATATCTCTGACAGTTCCCGGCTGTCAGCAGCACGGAAATACTTTCCCCCCCCGGTTTCGGCCACTTTTTTGAGGGTATCCTCGTCCAGGTCCACCTGCTGATACACCAGGCGTGTTCCTAGAAAGGTCTTCATCCGAAAGGGGGCCGGCCCCTTTCCGCCGACGCCGATCGTATAGATCTTGACACCCAATGCCCGAACGGCTTCGGCGGCGGCTAAGGGCGTGATCTCGCCGGCATTGTGGCGGCCGTCTGTCAGAAGGATCAGGATTTTGGACTGGGCCTTCAGGTCCTTCAACCGTTTCCCGCCGACCGCGATGGCCGACCCGATGGCCGTTCGATCTCCGGCCATACCGATCTCCATCCTGTCGACCAGCCCCAGGAGAAGCCCCTTGTCAACGGTGAGTGGCGACTGGGTAAAGGCCTCTTCGCCAAAGATCACGAGGCCGATCCGGTCGGTGTCTCTCTTCTTGATAAAGTCACTGACAACCTTCTTGACAGCGGTCAGCCGGGTTACCGGTTCATCCCCCAGCTTGAAATCGAGTGCCTGCATGGAGCCTGATGTATCCAGACAGAGCATGATATCCACGCCCGGGGACCGGACATCCCGCGATACGTTGTATAGCTGAGGCCGAGCGGCGGTCAGGACCAACAGGGCCAGCACGCAGCCTCTCAGGATCGTGGGAAGTCTCGCCAGGACGTGGTTCCGAGCCCCGGCCAGACGAACCATCCTCGAGGTCATGGAATAGGTGATGGCAGCGGGCTTCCTCCTGAAAGCAATCGCCCACCACCCGGCTATGGGAAACAGGAGTAGAAGCGCGACCGGATAGGCAAACCGAAACATCATCGGGCCGTCTCCTCCCTCTTGATCATTCGCCTTCGGCCGGCTCGAATCCCCCGCCTGTGCACCCCATTATCTCCATGATCCCGATCGAACGCCGATCCGGTTTCGCGGATATACGCGAGGGCCTGTTCCAGTTCATCATTTTTCCTGGCAGGCGTCGGGTTCAGGTCTGCAAATTTGACCAGGTCCGCACCCTGCAGCAGGGGAAGGATCCGCCGGTCTTCGGGGGCCTGAACAGCGTGGGCGATTTCCTGGGTCGTATACTCCGCTGCAGGGAAACCTCTGAGCGATTCCAGGTAATGCCTCAGAATTTCAGAGAACCTGAAGTAAAACTCCTTGACGCGACCCTTTTCAAAAAGCCCCTGAGATTCCAGTGCATGGATTTCCTTTTCAGCCACGGTGTGCGGCGGAACATCGTCACGGGACAGGCCCTCTCCGGCGCGACGCCGTCTCGCCCACAGGAAAATGCCGAGACCTGCAGCGCAGGCAGAAAGGGTAATGACGACCCAGAGCAGATGTTTCATGAAACCGGATCGGGTCGGAATGATCCCGTAGATCGGCTTCAACCGGACCTCCTCGGGGCGCTCCCCCAGATTCGACAGGACCTTCAGTTCGGCCGGTTCTGCATGCAGAAACTGGGTTTTGCCTTCCCTGTCGAGATAGGCCAGGGAAAGGGGACCGGTCTTGAACGCGCCGATCTGATCGACCAGAACCCGGGCCCGGATCTTTCCCTTCTCCCGGTGAAGGCCTTCAACGGTGAGGGTTTCGAGACCTTTAATTTGAGCATCCGGGGGGAGTTGCGCCCCCTCGGGAAGCCGGTAGTTCGCGATGAGTTGGACACTGCTCCCCACCTCGGCCGAATCCGGAACGAACCGGACCTCAAGCCCGGCGGGGGGGGCTTCCGGACCGGCGGCCCAGACCGTCTGGCGGCACAGTAGCAGGCACAGCAGCGCCATAAACCGGAAACAACCGCCCCCTATCCGCATCATTGTCGTCTCCTCCTCATGTCAAAGAGCCGGATCAGGGGTTCGACCACCGGCCCGTCCGTGGACAGCTCCACATGATCGACCCCCGCCCGCTTAAAGAGATCTGCCAGATACTCCCGCTGTTCCTGACGGTAGGCCCGCCAACTTTCCCTGAGGCGTCTGCTCCGGGTGTCAAGGAGGGCGGTCTCGCCCGTCTCAGGATCTCTAAACGCCGCCAGTCCCACCTCGGGAAGAATCTCTTCTGCCGGGTCCTCCAGCTGGATGACCGTGAGGTCATGCTTCTTGGCCGTCATCCTCAGGGATCTCTCGTAACCGCTATCCAGGCAGTCTGATATCAAAAAGAGGATTGAGTGGCGTTTTGCCACCCGGTTCAAGTAGGTCAGGACCCCGTCGATGTTCGTGTGCATGTCCCGGGGTTCATAGGTAAAGATCTCTTTTATGAGCCGCCATACATGAGCCGCGCCTTTCTTGGGGGGAATGTATTTCTCCACCCCGGAACTGAAGAGGATGGCCCCCACCTTGTCACTGGTGCGGATGGCCAAAAAAGCGAGCATGCCGGCCACCTCGGCCAGCAGTTCCCGCTTGAACCTGCTCCTCGTTCCGAACAGATGGGATCCGGACAGGTCCAGAATCAGGATAACAGTCAGCTCCCGCTCCTCGTGAAAGACCTTGACAAAGGGGTGGCCGAACCGGGCCGAGACATTCCAGTCGATGGTCCGGATATCGTCGCCGATCTGGTATTCCCTTACCTCGGAAAACTCCATCCCCCTTCCTTTGTAGGCGCTCTCATACTGGCCCGCAAACAGGTCATTGGCCATGCGCTTCGTGGTAAAGTGGAACCGCTGGATCTTTTTGAATGCCGCTTCTGACAACATATCAGGGGACCTCGATTCCTTCCAAAACGATCTTTATCAGGTCGTCGGTCCGCTTTTCTTCAGCCTCTGCCTCATAGCTGAGAATGATCCGGTGCCTCAGTACGTCCGGGGCCATCGACTTGACGTCCTGGGGCGTTACATATCCGCGGCCGCTCAGGAACGCATGGGCGCGTGCAGCCATCCCCAGCCATATAGAGGCCCTGGGCGAGGCTCCGTAGCTGATCATGGGCGCGATATCGAGGCCGTACTTCTCAGGATTTCGGGTGGCTGCTGTCAATCGAACGATGTAATCCATGATCCGCTCCTCCATGTGGATCTCTTTCACGGTCTCATGGGCAGACCGGATTTGATCCACATCCACCACACCCTCCATTTCCTCATCCAGACCGGCGTAGACCCTCCCCATGATCTCCTTTTCTTCCTCGGCAGACGGATAGTCCACCTTGATTTTCAGCATGAACCGGTCTATCTGGGCCTCGGGAAGGGGGTAGGTCCCCTCCTGTTCAATGGGATTCTGGGTGGCCAGCACCAGAAAAGGGTGATTCAGCCGAAAGGTGGTCTCGCCGATGGTGATCTGACGTTCCTGCATAGCCTCGAGGAGTGCGCTCTGGACCTTTGCCGGGGCCCGGTTAATTTCATCCGCCAGGATGATGTTATGAAAGATAGGCCCCTTCTTGATCTCAAAGGTGCAGGTGTCCGGTCGGTAAAACTGGGTCCCTAGTATATCGGCGGGGAGAAGGTCAGGGGTGAACTGGATCCTCTGAAATGTGGTCCGGATGGATGCGGCCAGGGTCTTGACGGCCGTGGTTTTTGCGAGGCCCGGAAGACCTTCCAGCAAGAGATGCCCGTCGCACAACAGCCCAATCATCATCCGCTCGATGAGATGCCTCTGCCCCACGATTACTTTTTCGATCCCGGCCATGATCTGCCTGACCATGAGGCTATCCTTTTCCACCTTCCGAGTGATTTCCTGTATATCCATCCGTCCTTTTCCTCCTGATCCTGCCTGGGTCATTATCTGGTCCCGCCGCCTTTGTACGGGGCCTTTCCGGCTGTGCTGCAAGCGATATAACCAATTGATATGACTAATTTAAAGAGGTTTTTGGGTAAAACAATAAACACTTTCTCCGGGTTGTCAAGGCCGCTGTTAGGCGTCTTTGTTCGAAATCGCGCCAAGCCTGACCATCCCGCCGGCGGGATTGCAGCCGTGAGGCCGCTCTGAGCGAAACTCGGAATTCCCATGGAAATCGCCTTCTGCACCGGGCCTCAAAAGGACACTCCTTGGATCGGCCTATCCATCTGCGGCGATTTCCGCAAGAAGCCGGCGGAACAGCCGGTATTGAGCAAAGGAAATGTCACTGCGGGGCCTGTCATCGAGGCAGGGAAGGTAATGGCCGCTCTCCAGAAGGGCAGGGACGGTCTCCATCACCGTCCTTCGCACCGCATCCGAATCCCGGCTCAATGCGCGCGCGTCTATGCCGCCGATCAGGGCCACGTCCGGACCAAAGGCCTGACGAAGGGCGGCGTAGGTCATCCCCGGAGTCTGGATATTGCTGATCCAGAGGCCGTTGATGCCTGCATCGACCAGGGGAGGCAGAAGCGAGGTCAGATCCCCTCCGGTGGCGCAGAGGATACGGAGGGGCACGTGAAATTTCTCCAAAAGGGACAGAACCTTTCGATATCCGGGCATGGCAAACCGCCGGAACATGGCCGGTGAGATCACCGGACCTGTGTTGGCGGCGATGGGCTCATAAAAGGCGGCGTAATCGACCGACACCTGTGAAAGAACGCGTTCCAGGCAGACCGTATAGAAATCCGTGGTCCGATCCAACAGGGTCTCCACCATCCGGGGCCTTTCAACAAGTGCCAGCAGGGCCGCGACCAGAGATTCCCAGTCTCCCACGCCAAGCATCTGGAGGAGTCCTCCTCCGGATGCATCCACGTAAAGGACACGGCCTTCTTTTGCGAGATGCCCGGCGTGTTCAGCAAAGTCCCGGCCATAGCGGGACGGGTCATCCGGATCGTAGTGACGGGCAAAGGCAGAGGGATCCGTCAACAGATCAGGGGCCTTTTCAAAATAGGGATAGCTCCGGATCGTCAGCCCTACGGATTCGTGGGTCTCGAGACGGAAGTACTCGGCCACGGATGTTCCCAGGGGAAGGCCTTCACTGTGCCACCGCGCCACCGTCTCCTCGTCCGGTTCCAGATCGAAGTAAGGAAAACGGTCCGCGCCGCTTGCCAGCAGGGTTTGCACAAATCGTTCTTTCTGGGTGACTTCCGCCATGGCATCTTTACCCGAAGCGTTTCGGCATCCGATTATTTCGGGCCCGATTCTCGAAGGAGGCCTAACGCTGCTTCAACCACGTGATCGGCCGTCAATCCGAATTTCTCATACAGCACCGCGCCCGGGGCCGATGCCCCGAACCGATTCAGGCAGATGACCCTCCCCGTATCCCCCACATAGCGGCGCCATCCCTGCGCAATCCCTGCTTCGATGGCAACACGGGCCCTGATGTCAGGAGGGAGGATATGGCGACGGTATGCCTCGTCCTGGGCTTCGAACAGCTCAAAGGAGGGCATGTTTACCACACGGACCTTTATGCCCTTCTCAAGCAGTTGGTCGGCCGCTTTCAGGGCGATGTGGACCTCTGACCCGGTAGCGATGAGAATGAGTGCAGGGTGTCCGTCCGGCGCCTCTTTCAGGATATAGGCGCCCCGTGCCAGGCTTTCAGCCCCGGCGTAGACGGATCGATCCAGTTCCGGAACGTTCTGCCGGGTCAGGGCAAGGGCAATCGGCCCGCCCTTTGCCCGCAAGGCCGCCTTCCACGCCTGGGCGGTCTCATTGCCGTCGCACGGACGGATCACGGTCAGTCCGGGGATGGCCCTGAGCGCAGCCAGCTGCTCAACCGGCTGGTGTGTAGGCCCGTCTTCACCCAGCCCGATGCTGTCATGGGTAAAGATGTAGATGACTTTCAGACCCATCAGGGCCGCCAGCCGAATGGCCGGCCGCATGTAGTCCGAAAAAATGAGAAAGGTCCCCCCGTACGGAATCAAACCGCCATGAAGGGCCATGCCGTTGAGGATGGCGCCCATCCCATGCTCCCGCACGCCGAACCTCAGATTGCGGCCGGCGCACGCATCTGCCTGGAAATCCGTCTCACCTGTAATCTCTGTCTTGTTCGAAGGGGCCAGATCCGCGGAACCGCCGATCAAGTTGGGTATGTGCCGTGCGATGGCGTTCAAAACCTTGCCCGACGCGACCCTTGTGGCCATACCTTTGGCATCTGAAGGGAAAAAGGGGATCTCCCTGTTCCATCCCGCCGGGAGTGCGCCGCTCATGCATACCTGCCATGTTTCGGACAGTTCGGGAAATGCATCGGTGTAGGTGCGGAATCTCTCCTGCCACATGCCATCCATTTCCTTTCCCTTGTCAATGGCGGACCGGAATCGATCCCTGACCGTATCGGGGACGAGGAAGGGGGGGTCAGTCGGCCAGCCGAGGTTTTCCTTGGTCGATCGAAGCTCGTCCGGACCCAACGGTTCTCCATGGGCTGACGGATCATCCATCTTGTTGGGGCTCCCATATCCGATGTGGGTCCGGATGGCGATGAGCGAGGGGCGGCCTGTCTCCTGCCGGGCCCTTTCAATGGCCCTCTCGATGGCTTCCAGATCGTTGCCGTCCTCGACGCGCTCCACGTGCCATCCATAGGCCTCGAACCGGAGATCACGCGCCTCGGTAAAGGTGATGTCTGTGGAACCCTCTATGGAAATATGGTTGTCATCATAAAGGTAGATCAGTTTTCCGAGACCGAGATGGCCTGCCAGCGATGCCGCTTCATGGGTGACCCCTTCCATGAGGTCTCCGTCACTGACAATACCGTAGGTGAAATGGTCGACAATCGGATAGCCCTGACGGTTGAAGCGGGCAGCCAGGAACCGCTCGGCTATGGCCATTCCCACGCCGCCTGCAAAACCCTGTCCCAACGGTCCGGTCGTTATTTCCACACCTGGGGTCAGGGAATATTCGGGGTGGCCCGGGGTCCTGCTCTTCCACTGCCGGAAAGCCTTGAGATCGTCCAGGGTGAGATCGTATCCCGTCAGATGCAGGAGGCTGTAAAGCAGCATGGAACCGTGTCCTGCAGACAGGACAAATCGGTCCCTGTCAGGCCATCGGGGATTTAGGGGATTGTGTCGCAAAAAACGGGTCCACAGGACATAGGCCATCGGGGCCGCCCCCATCGGCATTCCGGGATGTCCCGAGCGGGCTTTTTCCACGCCGTCTGCCGAGAGCATTCGAATGGTATTGACGCACAATGCGTCCAGTTCTGATGTCATCTTCTATTTCAGCTCCTTTCGGTCTGGGCAATGATCAAGAGACCGACCCCCGCACCCTCTTGAGGATCGTGGGAATAAAAAAGGAAAAGACAAAAACCGCTACAGCCAAAACGCCTTCCAAGGAGATCAGGCGGTCCCACCGCCCCGAAACCCACACCTCTTTCAGTGTCCCCCCCAAAAAGGCCAGGACGAAGATGGAGACCGCGACACCCAACCCGGTCCCGAAGAAGAAATCCCGGAAACGGACCTTTGTGAGGCTCAGTCCATAGTTCATCGGGGTGAACGGCGAATTGAGCAGACGCAGGTAAAGGACCGTAGTAAAGCCGTTTTTCTCGATGGCATTGTCATACCTTTTGATCCGGTCTCCGATTATGGAGGCGACAAAATCCCTCCCCAGGGTCCTTCCCACAAAGAAGGCCATGCTGGCGCCACCCACCGCACCCAGCCATCCACAGAAAAACCCCCGGGAGACCCCGAAGAGACCCGCGCCCACCAGGATCGGGATGCTTGCCGGAACAAAGAGGGTTATGGCCACGGCCTCCACAAGGATGAATACCGCGGGGGCCCACCACCCTGTCGCACGCAGCATGCGGCCGAGAGCATCCGGGGTCACAAACTCTTTGACAGGCGTGAGCCTGAAGAGACAAACGGACCCTGCCAAAAAAAGAATCAGGGTCAGGAACTTACCCAGGGTTTTCCTGTTGATTGCTTGTTTGGGTTCAGGCATCTTTGTCATAGCGTGCAATAGAGGTCGGCAGCGTCCTCTTTACCAGCTTTTGGACGGGTAATCAACGATCAAATTCCGATATGGGAGGCGCAGGGCGTAAGGCGTCAGGCTGAGGGCTGACAAAGACCCCGGCGCCGCTCAGATCTGTCCCCTCAGTCTTGCCCAGGCCAGTCCCAGATATTCATGCACCGCCCTGGTAGACTGTTCCAGGGCATAGACGTTGGGCAAGAACAGCTGGGGTGTCAGGACCTGCTCTGTGTCTACTGTCCGACCGGCCGGAGCAGGGATCGGATGCATGCCCTGCTTTCTGAACAGGGCCATGGAACGCCGCATGTGCATGGCCGATGTCACCAGGACAAAAGGGTCGTTTCCTACGATCGGCCGGATCAGGCGTGCCTGGTCGTCTGTATCCATGGATTCGGATTCAAGCGTGATACGCCGGCTGTCCACCCCGAGAAAGCGTGCCACATCGGCCATGACATGGGCCTCAGGGACAGGATCAAAGGCCCCGCATCCCGACAGGACGAGCTTGCTTTCAGGATGCTGACGCAAAATCCGGACACCTTCCATGAGTCGAAAAAGCGAATGACAGGTAAGCCAGCCGGTTACGGGGATGGACGGATCAGCACTATGTCCTCCTGCGAGGACCACCACATATTTCACCTCTCGGGCGGGGTTGGGGGCAGGGACCGATCCCCGGTCCGGCATATAGGCCTCAAGGTTGCTTTTCAACGGATTGTCAATGGCCCTGGACACTGGAAAGTAGCTTATGAGTGTCAGGAAAACCAGGCTGATGGTGACCAGGATTTTTCCGGTCGTCTCACTCCTGCCTCGCCACAGAATAAACAGTCCCACGAAGGCGACCAGCAGGCAGAACGGCAGGGGAAGCAGGATCGACCCCATGATCTTTTTGGCAATAAACATGGTTAGGACTCCTTTCCTCTCGCCTTGAACCCAATAAACCCGCGGATTCGACAAACCGCTGACCCTTTAAGGGGCAACGCCCATCCGGTCCCGCCGGAGGGATTTACGCCCGGCTGCAACGGGTACCCGTCACCCGTATGCAGCAAAGGGCACACGGATATTTTCGGCGATCGCAAAAAACTATTGTAAAGCAGGATAAAAAAAGATACAAACAGTCCCCGAACTTTTGCATCGGTTGCCGGAAACCTTGCGCGATCCAAGTCATCTCAGGGGGATCCTAATGGACGATATTCTGGACTTTTTTGTTTGTGATGCCTGCTCGAATAAAGATTTCAATCTTGTTTACAACTTCTGCCTTCGCTTTCATGGCGTGAATTTTTCTGATGATCTGATCTATGACAAAATCGTGGAAGAGCGGTATCAATGTACCGTATGCAAGAAGACATTCACCCAGAAGGACGTGGAAGAAGCCCTGGCCGGCATTCGCAGGAAACGCAAACGAAACTAAAGGTTTATCTCATATTGTTCCATGTGGAAGATTTCCTTGCCGATAATGATGATCCGCTTGCCGATTCTCTTTTCCAAGTCAATAATCGACTTCTGCTCCTCTTCCTTCAGTGCCTTTTCTATTTCCGGATTTGCCAGGATATAAACATTTCCCCCCTCTTCGGGATTTGCACATTCCCTTTCAAGATCCCTGAATATTTCGTAGCAGATGGTCTTGGCCGATTTCAGGGTTCCCCGCCCCTCGCAATAAGAGCAGGTGTCGGTCAGCAATCGGTTCAGGCTCGCCCGGGTCCGTTTCCGGGTCATCTCGATCAGCCCTAAATCGGACATGGGCAGGACATTTGTCTTGGCCCTGTCTTTGCTCAGCGCCTCCTTGAGTGCCATGAACACCCGATGGCGATTGGCCGTCTTTTCCATGTCTATGAAATCGATGACGATTAGCCCGCCAATGTTCCTGAGCCGCAACTGGTAAGCGATCTCCTTGACAGCCTCCAGGTTGGTCTTGAGGATGGTCTCCTCCAGATTCCTCTTCCCCACGTAACTTCCGGTGTTCACGTCTATTGCCGTGAGGGCCTCTGTCAGCTCAATGACGATATAGCCGCCTGATTTCAGCCAGATCTTGTTCCCCAGGGCGCGGGAGATCTCTATTTCAACACCAAAGGCGTCGAAGATAGGATCAGAGCCTTCGTACAGCTCAACCGAATACCTCAGCTTGGGGGCGAAGGTGTCGATAAACTCCATGATGTTCTCGTATTCTTCCTCGGAGTCGATAATCAGACGGTCCACCTCCCTTGTAAAAAGATCCCGCACGGCTCTCAGGGTAATCGAAAGGTCCTTGTAAAGGAGACCGGGATTTGTTCCTTTTTCCATTTTTCCCTGGATGTTGCTCCAAAGCTTCAGGAGGAAGTCCATCTCGGCCGCCAGCTTCTCTTTGGTCCCATCCTCTGCAACCGTTCTAACGATGAATCCGAGAGGGCCGGGCCTCAACTTTCGGATAATTCCCTTGAGCCGTTCCCTTTCCTCCTTGTCCTCGATTTTTCGGGAGACGCCGATATGGTTGACCGTCGGCATGAGGACCAGGTGTCTTCCCGGAAGTGAGATGTGGGAGGTCAGGCGGGCCCCTTTGTTTCCCAGGGGTTCTTTCGCTATCTGTACCATGATATTTTGGCCTTCATGGAGCAGTTCCTCGATCTGCAAAGAGCTTTCGCTGGAGGTATCTATCCGCAATGCTTCCGAATCCGCCTGATCGCTCCGCTCGCCGTCTTCCCCGGCCTGGCTGTTTTCAAGCATCATCTGTTCCAGGTCGGAGAAATCCTTATAAACATCGGATACATAGAGGAAGGCCGTCCTGCCGAGGCCGATGTCCACAAATGCTGCCTGCATCCCCGGCAGAACCCTGGCAACCCGGCCTCGATAGATGTTTCCCATCAGTTCCTGGCCGGTGTCTCTTTCGATGTGGAGTTCCACAACGGCATTGTCTTCGACAAGGGCGACCCGTGTCTCGTAAGGCCTGGCATTGATGATGAGTTCGTTGGGCATGGGGATGTCTCCTTTGCCTTGGATTGTCGGAATACAATACCGAAAAGCTCTCGGATAAAGCCCGTCAAAACCTGCAACCGCTACCGACGCGGCATCCAGATTTTCCCGGACCCTGGTGGGGTCAGCGCTTCTGCTGCTCTCAAGAAGTGCCGGTCTTGAGGATGGCCTTTGCCGTATGGTCGCTCTTTAAAGGCGCCCCGGGCGTTCCGGTGAAACCGAGGCAGCCCGACTCACTGGCTATGCCAGGGTCTGGCCTGTCTTCATCACCGCCATATTGAGGAGAGCCTCATCGTCCAGGGAAAAAATGCCTTTTACAATCTCGGCCGGTTTCAACCCGGGCCCCTCCCGCTCTTTCAAGGTCAGGCATACCTTGTCGGGAGGGACAAGAAGGATGTCGCTCACCAGCGAACGGGCATCGACCGGTTGTTTCCCTTTCTTACCTGTCTTGAATACTGGAAAATAGTCTGCCTGAAGAAATTTGTCCAGGTCTTTTTGTTTGTATCTCAAGCCGTTAAAGGTTATTACAAATCGGCTTTCGCTGATGTGGACCCTCTTTGCATCAGGGGAAATCTCCTCCATAAAGGTGATATCTATACCGTCGGGAAGCTCGGCGTTTATTCTCCCGCTTGCCTCAGAGACGTCTACGGGTTGCAGCAATTCAACCTGCATCAATTCCTCCATGCTTTCGGTCCCTACGGGGAGGGCTGTAAAAAATGAAACTCTGGGCAAGGGGTGATATCCCCTGGAGCAGGCCAGAGCAAGTCCGGCCCTTCGGAAGGCACGAACAAGAACCCGCACAAGTTCCAGGTGACTCAGATGTCTGGCCCTGTCAAGCTTCGTGTAGGTGATGCGGTATCCCTTGACATCAGGGGCAGAAGGCCGGACCATACCGCCCGAGGGGGAATTGAAGGTTGTTCCGGACCACGGATGGAGGACCGGATCAATAGTCTGATGATCGCATACACCGCACTCCAGGCATCGCTCTCTGCAGTCCGGGGTCAGGCTTGCCCGTCCGGCCTTTATCCATTCGTTTCTGAGAAAGGCCCTGGTTACCCCAGATTGAATATGATCCCATGGCAGGATCTCATCGATGGCTCTTTCCCGATAAGCATAGAGGTCGGGATCCAGCCCGCAGCTGACAAAGGCCTCTTCCCAGGAGGCCTTACTAAAATGCTCACCCCATGCATCGAATCTGGCCCCACGCTTCCACGCCTCCATCAGCACACGGGCCAGTCTTCTGTCGCCCCGTGCAAAAATCCCTTCCAGCCAGCTCAGTTCGGGTTGATTCCACTTGACCCGGACCCTGTTGAACGGACGTCTTCTGAGCCCTTCCTGAATCAGCCGGATCCGTCGTCTGCTTTCTTCCAGGGGGACCTGGGCGGCCCACATGAACGGGGTGTGTGCCTTGGGTACAAACGTCGAAATGCTGACGTTCAGATTCTCTTTTTTCCCCTTTCTTGTATCCAGCCGGGCGATCTGCCTGGAAAGTTCGATGATATCCAGGAGGTCTTCCTCCTTTTCATAGGGGAGGCCGATCATGAAGTAAAGCTTGATCAGAAGCCATCCGGCCCGGTAAACCGCCTGTGACGTTGCCAGGATATCGTTTTGTGTCAACCCCTTGTTGATGATTCGCCTGAGCCGCTCGTTGCCGGCCTCAGGCGCCAGGGTAAAACCTGTTTTCCTGACCCGTTTGATCTGTTCCATCATTTCAGGCGCCAGGCTGTCCACCCGCAGAGACGGGAGACTTAGGCCGATGTTTTCAGGGGACAGCCTGTTCATAAGGCCCGTGAGCAGTGGCCCGATGCAACTGTAATCGCCGGAGCTCAGAGAGAGGAGAGAGAGGTCTTCATGCCCGGTCCATCGAAGGGTATTTTCCGCTTTTTCAATGATTGATTCAGGGGTTCGTTCCCGCACCGGACGGTATATCATCCCTGCCTGGCAGAAACGACAACCGCGCGTGCAGCCACGGGCAATCTCGATAGAAACGCGGTCGTGGACAAGTTCTGTGAATGGGACGATCTGGCGCTCAGGAAAGGACGAGGCATCCAGATCCGGCAAAACCGCCTTTCTGACTTCCCGGTAATCCGCGTGTACCGGAACAATCTCGTCTATTGATCCGTGCGGACCGTAATGAACCCGAAAGAGGGACGGGATGTAGATGCCCCCTATGTGACGCAGGCGGCGAAGCACATCTTTCCTGTTGATGCTTGTTTTTCGCCCGGCCTCCCGGACAGCGCGGCATATCTCAAGGGCTGCAGATTCGCCGTCACCCACAACCATCAGGTCAAAGAAATCCGCAACAGGCTCGGGATTAAAACAGGCTGGCCCCCCGGCAATAACAAGGGGATCGTTATCTGACCTATCCCGGGCCATAGGGGGAATACCCGAGAGATCCAGCATCGTCAAGACGTTTGTGAATGAGAGTTCATGCTGAAGACTGAAACCGACCAGATCAAAATCGCTCAGGGGCCGACCCGATTCCAGTGTCGTAAGAGGGCTTTTGAACCGTCTCAGCGCTGCTTCCATATCCACCCATGGACAAAAGACCCTTTCAGCCGCCAACCAAGGTTCGGCGTTGAGAATATGGTAAAGGATCTTCAACCCCAGGTGGGACATGCCCACCTCATAAACATCCGGGAAAGCGAGGGCAATGGACACCTCTGTTTGAGCAGGGTCTTTCCTGACGGCGTTTACCTCACCGCCCAGGTAGCGGCTTGGACGGGAAATATGGGCGAACCAGGTCTGGTCTAAGATGGACATGGCATAATACCTTGCACCGCGCACCTGACGCCGTCAGCTCGCGGCCGAACTCGGCCGGACAGGGAGCATAACGGTGATCTCGGCGCCGCCTTCCGGGTGATTGCGGCACGACACCTTCCCTTCAAGCCGGTCAACGATCCGCTTCACAATAGCCAAGCCCAGTCCCGACCCTCTTTCCTTGGTCGTGTAAAAGGGCAGGAAGATTCGGCCCAGGTCTTTTTCATCAAAGCCTTCTCCGGTATCCCGGATCAAAACAGAGAACTGGTCCAATTTTGGCTCAGCCGATCCATGAGCCAGCGATGTGGTGATGTACAGAGTCCCTCCCTCGCCCATTGCCTCGGATGCATTGAGAAAGAGATTCCACAAGAGCTGTTTGAGTTGGCCTGAATCGGATGTAATGGTTTTAACCTCCTGAAAATCAGTGACAATTTTTGTTTCAGGATGGCATGCATGGCTGTTTCGGAATAGCTCCACGGACTCTAAGATCAACTGATTTAAGTCGAACTCCGTCAACTTCGGTATCTGGGCTCTTGCAAAGAGGAGGAAGTCTGCAACCAGTTCGTTGAGTCGCTCCGTTTCCCGCAGTATGATATCCATAAGGCGCATGTTGACAGCACTCTGCTCGATTTCATCTCTCAGCATTTGGATGGATCCGCTGATGGACGCCATGGGATTCCGGATTTCATGGGCCATTCCGGCGGCAAGCTCCCCCATAAGGGCGAGGCCTTCAACCTGTTTCATCTCTTCCTGGATCTCTTTCAGCTGGGTTACGTCCTGAAGGGTGAGGATCCGACCTTTCTGTTCGCCCAACGAATGCTGAAGAGGGGAGATGGACACCTGCAGATGCGTTTTTTTCCCATCAGGCCTGACACGGGCAAAATCGGTAAGTTGTGCCTGTATCTCGGGCGGGCCAATGGAAATGAAAGATGGACCGTTCAGGTGTTTCGCCAGTTCGGGCAGCGTGTCACGGATCGGATGCCCACAGGCCCGGGTTGCGGTCACCCCGAACATTTTCTCGGCGGCGGGATTGAACAGGATAATCCTTTCCTGGTCATCGAGGACGATCAACCCTGATGTCAGACTGCCGATAATGCTCTCATGGAGGACCTCCAGCCGGGTAAGGTCATGCTCCTTGACCCGTAATTCCGCCCGGCTTTTTCTGGCCTGTTCAGAGAGAAAACTGCCGAGATAGGCCACCAGATAGAAGCCGGCCATATTTGCCGCGATGGTGAAGAAAAGGTATGCGCCCTGGTACTGCTCGGGATAGCTCAAGCGGCTGGATAGGGGCTGGATCACCCCATAGTAATGGAGATCCAGCAGCAAGCCATATAAAATGCTGCTGCTGGACGCCACGAGCATGCCGCCTTTCCGGTAAAGGAGGATGCTTCCGCTGAATATGCTTAGAAGGTAGAGAAAGGAGAATACGCTCTCAATCCCGCCGGTCGTGTATATGAGGATCGTGATGATGAAGGTGTCAATGAGGAGCTGAAGGTGTGCCTGCAGCCTGATATTCTTCGACTGCTTCAACAAAAACACATAAATGATGCTGATGAAATAGACGCCGGCCAGAAGCAGGTAGTGGGAGGTGTGAACATCCCCGAGAGAGGTCCGGGCGGCCCGAACCTGGATAACAATGAGTGCCCCCAGGAGAAAGGAAATGAAGAGCACCCGCAACAGCATCAGGACCTGAAGACCCCTCAGAAGTTCCGATTGACGGGTTTTCTGTTCAGGGCTGAGCATGTTCTATTATTACGATCCCATGGCAGCGGCCATGCCGAAGATGGGCAGATACATGGCGACAAGCAGCCCGCCGATAGATCCTCCAAGAAATACCATAAGCAGGGGCTCCAGCATCGCGGTCATGGCCTCAACGGCTGCATCCACTTCGTCGTCATAGAAATCCGCGATCTTTCCAAGCATGGTGTCCAGTGCGCCCGTCGCCTCGCCCACGGCAATCATCTGAACGACCATGCTGGGAAATATGTCGTTTTCCGAAAGGGGCTCGGCAATGGGCTGCCCCTCGGCGATGCTTGAACGGACGTCGAGAATAACTTCCTCGAGCACGACATTTCCCGCTGTCTTGGCAACGATCTCCATGGCCGTTATGATGGGGACCCCGCTGCTGATCATGGTTCCCAGTGTCCTGGTGAACCTGGCCACCGCAACCTTTTTCAGCAAAGGGCCGAATATGGGCAGTTTCAGCGCCAATATGTCCGTGGTCTTTCTGCCGCTTGCAGTGGCCCGGTACCGCTTAAACAGAAAAATTATTACCACGATGGCGCCGATCATATAGTGGATATTGCTTTTGGTAAATTGGCTCATTGAAACGACAATCTGCGTCGGGACGGGAAGGGCTTTGCCAAAGCTGGAAAACATCTCCTGAAATACCGGGATGACAAAGATCATGATCACGGCGACAACGATGACGGCAATCGCGCCTACGACTATGGGGTATGTAAACGCCCCTTTGATTCGCGATTTGAGCTTCTCCGACTTTTCTATATAAGCGGCCAGGCGCTGGAGAATCGTGTCTAAGATTCCCCCTACCTCGCCGGCCGCGACCAGGTTGACAAAAAGTTCATCAAATACCTGCGGGTGCTTCTCCATGGCCTCGGCAAGACTCGATCCCCCTTCCACATCCCTCACAATCTCTTTGAGGATGCGCTTGAAGGTCTTGTTTTCCGCCTGTTCAGCAAGGATCGTCAGGCCTTGAACAAGCGGAAGGCCGGCGTCGATCATGGTGGAAAACTGCCGGGTGAATATGACAATGTCCTTGCTGGTCACCTTGGGCTGCATGAAAGAGAGATTTTCGAAGATATCCTTTGGCTTGGCCTTGATCTTCCTGACCGTCAGATTGCGCCGCTTCAATTGGATAGCCGCCGATTTTTCATCGACAGCTTCCAGATCTCCCTTTATGACGCGACCTTTCCGTGTCTCCGCAACCCAGGTATAGACCGGCATTGTCATCCTCCCTTAAGGTTCTTTACGTAAACAGGATCTACGCGTGCACCACGATGGTTTTCATCCCCTGTACCTTGTGCAGCAACGCGTGCAGGAATAAACACAACTCTTTGGACTTTTAATCATATCTATCGCAGCCGGTTCGGCCCATGGGCCTCGTGCCATATTTTCAGATGACGAAAGTGTTACGAATAAACAAGAATAGATAATATCTCTTTCTCTGTCAAGAGAGCCGACCCTGCCTCTGTATTCCGAAGTAGTCTTTGACCTTTCTCAGAGAGATTTCAGGCCCATTGCGAAGAAACCGGTCCTTTGCCGCCATCAGCCTGCTGACCGATTCATGGAGCCGCTTCAGCGGAATTGCTTCCGTGAAGAGACCGTCCCTCAGCCGCTCCATCCCTTCGAGGACAGCATCCTGATCCTTGCATATCAAGAGGATGTCGCACCCGGCCGTAAACGCGGCCACCGCCCCTCCGGCAACGCCCCACTCTCTCTTTATGGCGCCCATCTCCAGGTCGTCCGTAACGACAAGGCCCTCAAAGCCGCACGCTTCCCTCATACAACCGGTGACGATGTTATGTGAGAGGGTGCCCGGGTATTCAGGATCGAGTGCAGGATACCGGGCATGAGAGGTCATGACAGCCAGGACGCCTTGCTCCATGGCCGCCCTGAACGGCGGGAGATGGATTTTTTGTATCTCTTCCATATCCGCCTCGATGGTCGGCAGCTCGTGATGGGGATCGCGTGTCGCTCTGCCCAGCCCGGGAAAATGTTTGGCCACCGCCATCACACCGTTTTCCTGGAGGTTTTTGACCACAATCCGGCCCAGGAGGGCCACTTTCAGGGGGTCTTCGCTGAAGAGCCTGCCGTCGAGATGCCGTTCGGGCTCTCCCGTCCGGACATCCACCACCGGCGCCATATTCATGTTCAGGCCGACCAATCGCATCTCCCTTGCGGTTGTCTTTCCGAATTCCGCAGCCCGATCTGCTGCATTGGGATCGTTTCCAATAACGCTGTTCCCGGGGAACCGGGTGAAAGGTTCCCGCAATCTGGCAACCCGGCCCCCCTCCTGATCAACGGCCAGGAAAAGGGGTATCCCCTGGCTTTTTATGGCTGCTTCCTGAAGGCTGGAGCAGAGCGAGGCCAGCTGCACAGGGTTTTCGATGTTCCGTGCAAACAGGATAACGCCGCCCAGGGCGTGGTCCCGGATCAATGACTCGGTCTCCCTGTCCATTTCGGTCCCGGGGATCCCGGACATGAACAGTCTGCCGATCCTGTCATTCAGTTCTGAAAGATCCAGGGTAGAATGCATCTGTGGGTTGCTCCTCGGCTTTTCCCGGGTGCGGGAGGTCGGGCGTCGCCTCTTCGGAATATGGGCCCTGAGCAGGGCCCCGCGGAGAGGAACGAACCGATCGCATTTTCAACAATATCCATTGACATCGTTTTTCATGGTGTATAATCAATTCAATATAAATTCAATGGAAAAAATGTCATGAAGGCAATGATCCTCGCAGCCGGTCTCGGTACGAGACTGAGACCCCTTACCCTGAACAGACCCAAGGCCCTCATGCCGGTGGGCAACCGGCCCATGATCGACCGGGTCATCCAGTACCTCGTCAGACACGGTATCGACGAACTGATCGTAAACGCCCATCATCATCAGGAAGCGCTGGTGTCGTACCTGGCAGGTGGACGGTCTTTCGGGCTTCCGATCCAGGTCAAGGTGGAGCCCCGTATCCTGGGAACAGGCGGGGGCATCAAGAACACTGAAGGGTTCTGGGATGACGCGGCTTTCATCGTTATGAACAGCGACATCCTCACGGATATCGATCTGGCCCGGGCCTTTGAGGCGCATCAGGCGGGCGGCAGCCTGGCGACCCTGATCCTCCATGACTGCAACCCATTTAACCAGGTCCGCGTCAACGGGAATCTTGAAATCGTGGATATCGCACCCGAAGCCGGACCCGGGAGACTGGCCTTTACGGGTATCCATATCATCGAACCGGACCTCCTTTCCCATATCCCGGCGGGGCAGTTCTCCCACATTATCGATGGGTACCTCAAGCTGATCCATGGAGGGCATCCGATCCGTGCCTATGTCTCCCACGGGCATTACTGGCGGGACGTGGGAACCATCCGCAGTTATCTCCTCGCAAACCAGGAGGCGCTTCGGGGAGATCGGCTGTTGACCGGAGCGGGCTGCCGGATACACCCCTCGGCCGTGATAAGGGGCTGGGCGGTTGCGGGCTCAGGTACAGTCCTGGAGGAGGGGGCGAAGGTGGGCCGGTCGGTTCTCTGGGAAAACGTAACGATCAGAGAGGGAATCCGTGTGATGGACAGCGTGGTGATGTCATCCAGGGAAGTGGCCGCAGATCTCTTCGGAGAGGTGTTATGAACCCCGATCTTAGAACCGCCATCAGGAAATTTATCAAGGCCCGGGGCCATTCTCCGGATGAAGCGCATATCGAGCGTATTCCAGGGGATGGATCCAGACGCATGTTTTGGCGGATCACCGCCGAAAAAAAAGGCGTTTCCGTCATCGCCATGTCCAACTACCCTGATGACCCCGGTGTCGGGCGAGAAAACCACGCCTACCTCATGATCGGAATGCATCTGCACCAGCGGGGCATTCCTGTCCCGGAAATTTACAGGTACGATCTCAAGACAGGCTGGTTCATTATGGAAGACATGGGCGGTTCAACGCTTCAGGATGTGGCGGTTTCCGGGGATGATCCTCTCCCCGTGTATGAGAAGGTGCTGGAGCATCTTGTCAGACTCCAGATCGAGGGGGCTTCCGGCTTTGACCCGGCATGGTGCTGCCAGACACCCCGATATGACCGGACCGTCATGCTGCGATACGAGGCAGACTATTTTAAAGAGGCATTTCTGGGCAGCTACCTGGGACTCGCAGCAGAGGGTCTGGACCTTGACCCTGGATTTTACTATCTGGCGGAAACCGCTTCCAAAGCGGATGGCCGCTTCTTCCTCCACCGCGACTTTCAGTCACGGAACATCATGGTTTCCAGGGGGCATATCGGGTTCGTGGACTGGCAGGGAGGCCGAATGGGTCCCCTCGGGTACGATCTGGCCTCGCTGATCATCGATCCTTACGTCCGGCTTTCCGAAACAAAAATGACACAGATCTACGGGCGCTATCTGGGCCTGATCAAGGCCCGCCACCCGGCCTGGACCGCTTCAGTGGAAATGTATTTTCCCTATCTCGCCATTCAGCGCAATCTCCAGATCCTGGGCGCCTTTTCGTATCTGACGCAGGTGATGAACAAGGCCTATTTCGAAACATATATACCCGATGCCCTCAGTGCTCTGGACCGTCTGCTCCACAGGCTTCATGACCGGGAACTCTCACGGCTGAGGGATCTGGTTGGGGAGCTTCGGTCTCATAAAAAAATACTCGACATAACCGGAGCAGGCAGGTAGAGTCCTTTAGGAACGGCGTGCACCGCGCAGGGGAGGTGACCGATGACGGCAAAACGTCTGTTTGATGAAGGGGAAACAATAACCACATTCACGGGACAGGCGGGAATCGTGATATCCACAGAGGCACTTGCAGCGATCCGAGCCCGCTCTCGAGAGGGGAAGAGACCGGGCCATTATTTTGCGCCCGGGTGTTGTCGCCATCCTGATTATGTCAGACAGGTCCCGGTCCTGTTCGAAGATGGAACCTATGATGTCATGAGAGCCATGAACATCAAAAAGGCCCCCGACCTTCCCGAAGAAAAATCTTCCGCCCTCCGAGGGCTCGTCCGGGATTATACCGGGCAGGGATGAGCGCGGGCAGAACTCGAACCCATCGTCTCCGGGTTCAACGGAAAGACGGATCAGTGCACCGTCTAAAGAGGAGGCAACAGAATGGAATCGTGTATTTTCTGCAAAATCATCAGGGGCGAGATCCCCAGTTTCAAGGTCTATGAGGATGAAAAGACCCTGGCCTTTGAGGACATCAACCCGATCGCACCCGGACATACGCTCATCATTCCCAGGAGACATGCCCGGGACCTCTGGGAGATCTCAGATGATGACCTGGCTGCCATCCACCTCACATCCAAAAAGATTGTTCAGGCCATCAGGTCGGCCCTGAATCCTTCAGGGGTCGCATGCCTTCAATTGAACGGCCCGGGCGCCAATCAGGTGGTAATGCACTATCACCTGCACCTGATTCCCCGGGTCGCCGGGGAACCCGAGCTTCCTGTCTCGTCGTGGGACCTTAAGGAGGGTGACATGGAGGCGATTCAGGATACTGCGGCCAGGATCTCGGCGGCGATAAAATAACCCTTCAGGGATCTCTCTTATTCCACCAGTTCCACGTTCCAGTAAAGATAGTCCCGCCACGAGGTGGGGACCTCTCTGAAGCCGATGGTAATTCTGAGGGACGGGAGCCAGGTGGGCTTGGCTGGCGGACGGATCAGACTCATGTTCGCTTCATTAGGGGTCCGCCCCCCCTTTTTCCGGTTGCACGCCATGCAGGATGTAACGATATTGGTCCACAGGGTTTTCCCTCCCCGGGACTTGGGGATCACATGATCGTAGCTCAGTTCTTCAACAGGGAGTCTGCGGCCGCAGTACTGGCACCGGTATTTGTCCCTGGCATAGATATTCTGCCTCGAAAATTTAACGGCGTTTTTGGGTTTCTTGACCATCCTGAGAAGCCGGACCACCGATGGGAGCCTGATGGTAAAACTGACGGAGCGGATCTCCCTCCCATATTCTTCGAGCACCTCCACCTTGCCGAGCATGGAGAGGGTGATGGCCTTCTTCCAGTTGATGATTTTGAGAGGCTCGTAGGTGATGTTCAGAAGCAAGACCTGTTCCATGTCCCTGTACCCGTCCAATCGGTCCCGATGCTGAAGGCGTCGGCGGCCCGTTGCCAGAGAGCATCACATAATACAAGATATTCCTGTACATAATGCCTATTTGTATCGATACAATTAAGTTTGGCACAAATGAAATCAAAACACAAGCACAAAATATGAGAAAGGTCTTCCTCAAAAACCTGCCCTGAAAAGCTGCCGCGCTTAAAGACAGAACTGAACGAACATCAGAGATTTCCTGGGTCCCGAACATCATACGGCGTTGTCCAAGGAACGGCAAGGGATTGTAAGACACCCGGGCCTCCCCGTACAGGACCCGTTGCCCATGCGGTGCTGTGTTTACGCCACCCGGCTTTACATCCGCGTCAGCGGTATTATTTTATTGGGTAGACGTTTTTTGGATTTGACAAATAATACCGTCACACATTTTTCCGATTATTCGCTGTCATACCAGAAGAAAGGGAAATGGGGAGGATATAGATATGCAGTACAATCAAGAAGATAAGAACTCAATGCTGCCCCGTGATATTTCCATACTGCCACTGCGGAACACAGTCGCCTATCCTTATTCAGTGTTGCCCCTGAGTGTAGGCGTCCGACGATCCATCAAGCTGATCGAAAAGGCCTCTGAAGGCGACGGGATCATTGGTCTGGTCGCCTCGAAAGACGGGGCTATTGAGGAACCCAACCCCGGCCAGACCTACGAGGTGGGAACCCTTGCAAAGATCGAGCGGGTTGTCCAGGAATCCGGAGATACCCTTCAGGTTGTTGTCCGGGGAATCGAACGCTTCCGGATCGATCACTGGCAGGCCTCTACCCCATTTCTTCGGGCGTATGCTGCTGAGGCTCCTGAGGCTATGGAAGAGGATGTTGAGATGGACGCCCTCAAGCGGAGCCTTCAAGAGGTAACCGAAGAGATTATCGAGCTGTCCCCGAATCTGCCCAAGGAAATGGGGAGGTTCCTCCGCTATATCAAAGATCCCGGACAACTGGTTTACATCGTGGCGGCGACGGTGAACCTGGACGTCAAAAAGGGCCAGGCCCTGCTCGAACTGGACCACATGAAGGACAAATTGCGGATGCTGGTAGCCCATCTTTCCAGGGAAAAGGAGGTCCTGACCCTGAACAGAAAAATCCGTTCCGAGGCCCATGAAGAAATGGACAAGGCCCAGAGGGATTACTATCTGCGCCAGCAGCTCAAGGCGATCCAGAAGGAATTAGGAGAGAGCTGTGAAGGAGCCTCGGTCTCGGATGAGTACACCGAGAAGCTGAAAAAGGCGGGACTGCCCCCAGAGGCCCTCAAGGAGGGGGAGAGGGAGCTTGGACGCCTCGCGAACATGTCTCCACAGGCCCCGGAATACTCGCTCATCAAGACGTATCTGGACTGGCTCGTGGAGCTCCCCTGGAACAGCGCCAGCGAGGACCAGATGGATACAGAGCTTGCGCGTACGGTCCTGGATGAAGACCACTATGATCTGGAAGATGTCAAAGAGCGCATTATCGAATACCTGGCCGTCCGGAAGCTGCTCTCAGAGCGGTCAGCCCAGGCAGAAAAGAGAAGTGACGAGAGAAAGCCGGCGGAGAAAATAGAAGGTATGGGCGCCATACTCTGCTTTGCAGGTCCCCCGGGGGTCGGTAAGACCAGTCTGGGCCAAAGTATCGCCCGGGCCCTGGGACGTCGTTTTACGCGAATGAGCCTGGGCGGCATGCGGGACGAGGCGGAAATCCGCGGACACCGGCGGACCTATATCGGGGCCATGCCCGGACGCATTATCCAGGCCATCAAGCGTGCCGGAACCCGCAATCCCGTCTTTATGCTGGATGAGGTGGACAAGGTGGGCAACGACTGGCGGGGTGATCCGAGCAGCGCCCTCCTGGAGGTGCTGGACCCGGCCCAGAACCACGCGTTCCGCGATCACTACCTGGATTTGGATTTCGACCTCAGTGACGTGATGTTCATCACCACGGCCAATCAGCTGGAAACGATTCCGGCGCCTTTGCGGGATCGTATGGAGATCATTCAACTGGACGGATACACGGAATTCGAAAAGCTTCACATCGCACAGACGTATCTGGTGCCCCGTCAGGTGAAGGCTAACGGCCTGAGGGAAGAGGAGATGTGTTTTGCGGATGAGGCCATCCAGAAGATCATACAGGATTACACCCGTGAAGCCGGAGTGCGGAATCTGGAGAGGAGTATCGGGGCCGTGTGCCGAAAAGGGGCGGTCAGAATCGCCGAAGGCCAGACCTGCCCCATCCATGTGACTGCCGATCTGGTCCGGTCATACCTGAAGAAAGAACGGTTCGAATCGGAATTGTCCGAGGTAATTGACGTCCCCGGCATTGCCACCGGGCTGGCCGTCACACCGGTAGGCGGAGACATCCTTTTTATAGAGGCGACCCTCATGAACGGCGAGGGCCGGCTGACCCTCACCGGTCAGCTGGGGGATGTAATGAAGGAGAGCGCTCAGATCGCCCACAGCTACGTCCGCTCCAAAATCAAGCCGTTGCAGCTGGACCTGTCTCTTTTCAGGAGCGCCGATATCCACGTACACGTGCCTGCGGGCGCGACACCCAAGGACGGCCCCTCTGCAGGACTCGCCATGGTCATGGCCGTTATCAGCCTCTGCAGCGGCCGGCCTGTTCGAAGCGGTGTGGGCCTCACCGGCGAGGTGACCCTCCGGGGTCGGGTCCTGCCTGTGGGGGGCATCAAGATGAAGCTCCTTGCGGCCCATCGTGCCGGGCTCAAGACCGTCATTCTTCCGAAGCGCAATGAAAAGGACCTGGAAGAACTTCCCGAAGAAGTGAGAGCGGATCTGAATATCGTGCTGGTGGAAACCATTGACGAGGCACTGGACAAGGCCCTTTGCCCTGAGAAGAAAGAGATGGATCTGCCGCTGGCAGCCAATGGCTGATCTGGTCTTTTTGTGGTCTCCGGATGACGGGATCTCTGTTAAAAAAAGGTACAGGGCGTTCCCGGACCCTCCAGGGACTGTCTCGTACTGGGCCTGAGGAACTGCTTGACCAATAAATGTATTGTCATGTTTACACCCTGAGCGCTCATCAGGGTTCGATTGGTGGAAGCCGGATGATGGCCTTGACCGGCAGGTGGTCCGAGGCCATACGGGCAAGTGGGGATTTGAAAACACGAGTATCTTCAAGCGTGTTTCGCGGACGGATCAGGATGCGGTCCAGGGATAACAAAGGCAAGGGGAACAAAACAGATGGATACCATGACAATGGACGAAGTCAAAGCACTGGCGGAAAGGCAGAATGTTCCCTGCACTTCCATCTTTATGACCACGCACCGAACAGATGCAAACCAGAATCGGATCCGATTCAAAAATCTCCTCGGTCAGGCAGAGAAGATGATGGATGCTGCGGGAATGGGGGAAGTGGATGTGGACGAGGAAATGAAGCCTGCCCGGAGGCCTCGATGAAGTCCTCAACTATGATGATCCCGAAAAGCAGCTGCAATTTCACACAGGCGCCGCAGGAACCGGTGGCAGGCGCCCGGCCATTTTTCATGGTCATGGGGTGAGTATCGATGACGAAAAAAATCGTATCATCCATTACTTCCACCAAATAGACAAATGGGTGAACCGGGTGATGCGCCATAGGAGCCGTCCTCTTATCCTGGCAGGGATGGAGTACCTCCTGCCGCTGTACAGAGAAACCAGTTCCTATCCTTACCTTCTGGAGAAAAGCATTTCAGGCAACCCTGATGAGATGGGAGAAACAGAGCTCCACAAAATTGGGTGGGATCTTGTTGCGCCCCATCTCAAAAAAGCCCAGGAGGAGGCAGCAGCAAAGTACCGAGACCTTGTCGGCACAGGCAAAACATCTAACGATCTCAAAGAAATCATTCTATCGGCCGGTTACGGGCGGGTAGATGTCCTCTTCATTGCAAAAGGGATCCAACAGTGGGGCCATTTTGATCCTGAAGAAGGTGCAATGGCAATTCATTTAGCAGACTATTTTCAATATATCCTGCGGATTTTGGACTTGCAATATCTGGAGTTGTTGGTGCATAAAGACCGGAACGATTCCTGATTTTTGGGGAACACACCATCAAGCCCCAAAATGGTCCTCGCGCTTTTTAATGATTAATACATCCCGTCTGAGCTCTACTCCTTTACTCTTTTCTGGAGGCTGCGGAGTCTCTTGACTAACACCTCGCACATGTGAAGGAGGATCTCGGGATATTCTTTTGCCGCCTCCATGAATTTCTGTCTGTAAATGACCAGGAATCGTGAATCTTCCAGCGTCTTGACGGTGGTCTTATACGTATCGGAATCTATCATGGCCATCTCTCCGATGCAGATAAACAAGCCTGTCCAGAAATGGGCTGAAACCTGACGTCATAAGAGACTCAGCTGTTTGGCGAATCGGCTCGTCTCCGGTTTCCCTGAGCTGTTGAATTACAGCAGGATCCGCCTCAGATGGATCCCCGCGGTATATCAGTGTAAGGGCCAAGATTACCCTTACCCAATCGGGATCTTGAAGCAGATAGGTGAAGAGCAGGGATCTGCTGTCCAGTTCAGGAAGCTGAAAATGTTCCCGCCCCAGCCTGAGGGCCTTTGAATGCGGAATATCATCAAGCAGGGGACTGATCATATTCGATAAGGAGGGGTCAAGGAATTGATCCAGTGCCTCCAGGCTGTTGGAGCGCCTCCTTTTGTCACGGGAAGTGATGCCGCGCCAGATAATCCGCATCTTTCCTGTTCCGTCCTTTTCGGACATGATTTTTAGGAGGTTTTGCATTTCAAGCCGGCGCTCTTGGCCAAGATGTGTAATGAGCATATCCCGTTCTCTGGTTTGAGGCAGCGCCTTCAAGGTATTGACAAAAGCAAGGTTCGTGTACCCCCTTATAAGCTGAACATGGATATAGGAACGGAGATCCAGGTCCGTCATGCGGAGAGAATCCAGGATCTGAAGGATACCTTTTCGGATCCTGTGGCTGGGCAAGTTGAGAGAGGCGACGAGTACATGGCTGTTTTGATGGGAGGCTTCCATAATCTTGGATTGCACGCTGTGAAAAATGCTGTCCGATGGGTCCCTCAGGAGGGCGACAACCCGCTTCAAATCGTCATCGTCAGCTATTTCAAAGACCTCCAGGCCAGCCTTACGAACGGCTTCAGACGGATGATCGAGTAAATGCACGACCATCCGAGACAGTTCTTCGGCCCCCAGCCGCTGTAGGCCAGACAGGATATGGGTAAGAATGGAAGAATTGGATTCCGCTGTCATGCATTCCTTGAGTTTTGGAATGAATTAGGCATCTCCTGATCTGCCGGCGGCTATGATCCCAGCTTTTCGATGGGAGATGTCTTCGGTCTTGAGCCAGGTTTCAACCAGTTCCCTATACTTTTCCGGTTCCGATGGGTAGAGGCCGGCAATCGCATAGGCCTGCACCTCGGGCATTTTTGATTTATCCAAGACCTCAAGATTGAGATCCTTTGCTGCCTCTTTTGGAAAGCGGTTTCCGGCCCTCGCAACGGCGATCGTCAGTTCGGGTTTTGATGGATCGACCAAATCATTTAGCAGGTGGAGGGTTTTCTGACCAGCTCTGGTGCGCAATAGAGAGAGCAAACCGATAGCCGTCTCGTAATCCTGTTTCTCAAGCACACGCAGGATACAGGCATCCAATTCCTCTGCGTCCAAGATCCTCAGCAGCCGTGCATACCAAAGGCTTTCCCGGCCTCTGGAGGACAACAAATTGTTCAGCAATTTTCCTTGAACAGCTCTGCCCTTGAATATTTGCCTCACCTTTAGGGCCCTTAATGCTTCAGGATCGGTGGCACTTGTAGAAATAAGCGAGAGAACCAGATCCAGATAGCCTTCCTTAAGAACGTATGTGGTGATAATCCATCCGACTACAAAAAGAGCTGCCACGATGGAAAGATACCTGGGGTGCATGAACGCCTCTGAAAAAAGGGCCAAACCTGAGCCTGCCACGATGCCGACTCGAACCACGCCTCCCCTGAGAAAGGACCTGACAAGATCGCGGTCCTCCTTGGGAAGAAGGCCAAATAAAGCGGCCCTTGCTGGCTTGTTGAAGGTGGTCCTCAAAATGCTTGTGGAAAGTCTGGCATAAATCGCAGTGAATATGTCGAAACGGACCAATAAACCGAGGAAGGCCAGGAGATAGTTGGCTGGATGAAACATCAAGGCCGCGGGCAGGCCCCATTGTTTGAAAATTCTACCCACAAAAAGGAGAATAATCAGATTCAGGCTGTTAAGAATTCCCATAAAGTATCCAAAAAAATCCAGGACCCCTCCTTCGGTCGCATAGGACTGATCGATGGCATAGCGAAACTGAAAATTAATGATGGGGATTACCACGTTGGGCAACAAATGCAGTAAAATAAGAATTTTTATGAGGCTGGAGTGCTTGACAAGCTCGGGGATTCGCCTGAATGTTTCTATAATGGATTTGTGGGGGACCGGTTCCTCTTTACCATCTTTGTGAAAGACGCGATTGGGAAATTCTTTTTCCATACCCTTGAGGGCTAGTGCCCCTCCTGCTGTGGTAAAAAGATAAAAAAGCATCAGATTGTCTATGGAAATCATATCGGCCATCAAGGGAGTCATAAAGCTGCCCAGAATGCTGCCCATAATCCCTGCTGCGGTTATTAACGGAAAGATCCGTTTGGATTGCCTTGCATCAAACAGGTCATTGGCCAGGCTCCAAAACTATAGTCCCAGGAGGGTCTCGTACTGTGCCTTCAAAACAAAAATGGCAGGATACATCATGCTGAAGTTCAAAGGGATCAAAAAGCGAAGGCCCCCGACTGAAGCCCCGCAGAAAAGGAGTATGTAGACGAGAAGATGACTTGCTGAAAGTCTTCTCTGAAGGACGGTAATAAGACTGACGGATAAAAAGGCGAACAAAGCGTTCACCATATAGATCATGGGAAGGTAGGCTACGTCGAATCGTTTCAGAAGAGTTGTTTCTGCGAAGTTGCTAAACAGGATATTCGAACTGCGAATCAAAAAATAGACAATCGAAACCCAGAGGAATAAAGCAATTTCATTCTTGTAGATCTGGATCCATTCGCTCAGGAGTCGCATTCACCCCTCTCCTGGGTGAGCTTTTCTCTCTGCTCTTCATCCGCCTTCTCTTTCGCCGCCACGGTTTTCTGCTCCCGGGTTGCCTCGTCGTGCTCAATATCGCCTTCATGGCCTTTTCGTCGCCTGTCGAGCCGGGTGACACACGATGTTCGACCGTATAGGATCAGCGTATCGCCGGGTCTGATCTCTGTGTGGCCTCTGGGTGCGCCAGTGTAATGCCCGTTTTCCCGAGTGAGCCCCAGAACGGATACCCCTTCATCCCTTAAACGAAGCTCATTTAATGTCTGATTGGCCAGCCAGTCTTTTTCTTCTACCAGCAATTCCTTGACGCTGTATTCACCGGTGAGACGCAACAGGTTGGCAAAATCGCGTACCTCGATATTGGTCCAGCGTTTCAGGGTCCAGCTTATAACCCGGGAGAGGTACCGGTCCACCCAGGCGCTTGATGCAATACCCCATAAGAGCATGACTCCGAGGATTAAAATCACCAACTTGAGGCCGATGGAACCGCCATCGCCGGCGTTGATGAAACCCAGCAAAAGGGACGTTACAGCGGTCACGATGCCCGCATTGCCCAATAGCATCAGAAGGAGAAGAAGGCGTCGCCTGACCGGATGATTGACTACCTTCTCCGATTCCGAGGTGGTAAATCCCACACCGGTGAATGCCGAACGCGCCTGAAAGCGGGCCGACTCCCTGGAAAGTCCGGTGTGAGTAAGTGCAACTGTCGCCATCCGTGTAATGAGTATGGACAGTGTTATGATAAGCAGTAACGAAATAATGGATGTCATCTTTGTTTGGGTGCTGGATACTCGGCACTGGGTATGGGTACCGGGAAATCCAGCACCTCCCCTTTGATTGTCGTGCGAGACTTATAATTTGTATCTAATTATAATCATTGCTATTTTTAAAATTCAATACGGTGAATCCCGTATTGTTAAATGAATTGCAGGCAGCCGCCCTGTAAAAATAGATGGGCTTTCAGACCTGATGATTCGATAGTCGGTTGCGTTTTTCCTAAAAATGGGATAGAATTATGAGAAGGTCGATCTGAAATTTTCTCATCTTGTCTCTGGACAGCCAAAGGCTTGCTCACTGATATAACACCTATATAACGCAGCAAACGCTTCCGATAATGGCGAATAAGAGCAGCATACCAGAATCCAAAGAGATGCTTTCACATATCAGGGATGAGATTCTTGAGGCTATTTTTGCCAATATCCATCTCTCGGTGGCGTACCTGGACAGGGGCTTTAACTTCATAAGGGTGAACAAGGCCTACGCAGACGCATCAGGACAATCCCCTGAGTTTTTTGTCGGGAAAAACCACTTTCAGCTCTTTCCCCACAAAGAGACCCAAACCATTTTTCAAAGAGTGGTGGAGACCGGAAGACCGTATCATACATTTGCAAAACCCTTTCAACATGCTGACTCGCATGGTTCAAGCGTAACTTATTGGGATTGGAGTCTCCTGCCCTTAAAGGACCCTCAGGATAGGGTCATGGCGCTTATACATACCTTGGTGGATGTGACTGAACGAAAAGCGGTTGAAGAAAGGATTAACGGATATATCGAGGAACTGGAGCGCAGCAATAAGGAGCTAGAGGAATTCGCCTATGTGGCTTCTCACGATCTTCAGGAGCCCCTTCGCAAAATCCAGACCTTCGGCCAGCTTCTCAAGACCCAACTCAAAGACGGTTTACCCCCTGAAGCCGAAGACGCCCTTGAACGTATGGTGACAGCGGCAACGCGGATGAGAACGCTGATCGAGTCCCTTCTCACCTATTCAAGGGTCACCACAAAGGCGCGGCCTTTCCAACGAGTGGGTCTGGAATCCATTGTACGGGACGCGCTCTCCAACTTGGAGGCCGTTATCGAGCAGAAAAATGCCAGGCTAGACATTGGGCGCCTTCCTGTCATTGAAGCTGATCCTTACCAGATGCTTCAGCTCATACAGAATCTTATTTCAAACAGTCTTAAGTTCCAGAAACGGGGAAACACTCCCCACATCCGAATCTGGGCGTCCAGCGCCAGGACATCAGATACCCGTTTGTCAGAGCAATCACACCAGGAAACCCTGTGCGAAATCCGAGTTCAGGACAACGGCATCGGGTTTAACGAAAAGCACCTGGATCGGATTTTTGTGGCCTTTCAGCGCCTGCACGGCCGGAGCAGTTACGAGGGAGTCGGCATCGGTCTGGCCATATGTCGAAAGATCGTGGAAAGGCACGGAGGCGACATTACTGCTGAAAGCATACCGAATAAAGGAAGTACTTTTATTGTCAGACTCCCCTTCACGCAGAACGGGGAGGAACTGCTTGCCGAATAGGTCTATTATTAGATTTACACCCTTAGCCCTCATCGGGATCCAGATGGTGGAAGCCGAATGACGGCCTTGAGTGGCAGGTGGTCTGACGCCAGACGGGCATGCGGGGATTTGAAAACACGAGTATCTTCAAGCGTGTTTCGCGGACGGACCAGAATATGGTCCAGAGAAAGCACTGGGAATCGGGACGGGTAGGTCGGGGGTGCGGCGATTTTGCCAAAGTAACGTCTCAGGATCCTGAGCGTGCCGCCGGCAGGGTTCCACTCATTGACATCGCCCATGAGAATAATCGGCCCCCTCCTATCATGAGCCTGTATCGCTTCCATAATGAGTTGAATCTGCCGGTATCGCTCAAGGTGGCGAAGCCCCAGGTGCGTTCCAATAACCGTGCAGGGGGTCCCGTGGATGTGGAGTGTCGCCATAATGGCGCCCCTGGGTTCCCGGGTCTTGAGGGTGAGATCCAGCTTTCGCAGGCTGATAATGGGGTGCCGCGTCAGGATGACGTTTCCGAAATCGGCATGCTTCTTGGTGAAGGTGAGCCCCGGAACAGCGAGCATATGGGTCTGCCGAGCCAGGTCCTCCAAGGTAAACGGGCATTTCCCCTGCGTGAAAAAGGACACCTCCTGAAGGGCAACGACATCCGCCCCGAGAGCACTGATCACTGCAACCGTCCTCGCCGGTTGTTGCCGTCCGTCTCTGCCGATCCATTCATGGACATTGTAGGTTGCGACCGTGATGTTGTGTGGTATCACTCCACTTGTTCCCGTGAGATCCGTTTCTTTGCCCACCAAGTGCCCATGCCCAGAACAACGGCCAGGCCAGCGGTTAAGGCGATATTCCCCCACCCCGGGTCTTTTACCGCAAGAACCAGACGGTCAGCGAATACAGAGACGGCTAGGATGCCGGGTGCCATGCCCAGTGCAGTACCTAGCAGATAGTCTTTAAAACGGATATGCGATGCGCCTGCAACCAGGTTTACGACGGTAAAGGGGGCTACCGGCAGATTGCGCACGATCGCCACCGTTATCAAGCCCTGCTTTGCCAGTATCCTACCCAATCGATTGATCTTCCGACCGGCTACTTTGCGTATGAACCGCTTTCCGAGGCGGGCCCCGATGCCATAGGTCACCACTGCACTGGAAACGCAGCCTGCCAGGGCATAAAGGGTTGCTTCCAGCGGGGAGAAGACCATGGCGGTCGCCCCGATTAACAGGACGACGGGCGCCATCATGAGGCCCCCCAAAATGTAGGCGCCTACAACAGCGGCGCCCAGGAAGGCGCTTCCTTCCATGGATCTGGCCCATGAGACCATTCGTTCCAGGTCGATCCAATCCGAGAGAGGTGTCCAGCGCCAGGCCGCAGCCATACCCAAAAGGATCAGCAGCACCACAGCCGCCTTTAACAGGTGACGCTTGCGGGACTCGGGCTTTTCATCACGGACGAACCGGTCGATCATCTGATCCATTTGCACGGGCCTTTCCGGATCGATGAATGATATATCCGGAACCAGCGCAGCTCCGTCAAACGGGGCATCCGGGCAGGTGTCCATCGGCTTCAGCGTGCGCCCCTCACCCCGAAGCGATTCGATCGCCCTTATCAGGGAGCCCTGCTGGCTAACCGCGGAGTCCACTTGTTCAGGCGGTACGCCCAAATGTTCGGCCAAAAGTCGGTTTCGAAACCCTGTGACCCCTTTATCGGGTTGAATAGCCTCAATGGTTAGATCACACTCCGAATCAAGCCCCATGGATCGATTACTCAGGTTTGCAGAACCCACCCGTACCAATCGATCATCCGATATCATGACCTTGGCATGGACAAACAGGGGGGTCTCGCCATCCTCAAGTACCGGATATAATACCTTGAGTCGACCATGCCGATCCGCATCAAACAGGCGTTTCATGACCCTTGTGCGAATGGCGTCCATGGAACTCTTCTCCAGCCACCCGCTGCCTTCCTTGGGGAGAACGAGTACGATTTCCGGTCCCTCCTCCTGCTCAAGGCTGCTGATAAAGGACTCTGTCACCACAGCAGACGTCAGGTATTGATTCTCGATATAGATGTAGTCTTGCGATGCCGCGATGGCATCTTGGTACAATGCCTCTACCTCCCGGACCTCTTGCCTCCCTTTGAAACCGGGGACGGTCCTGGCAACGGCAACCGGGACATCCGTCATATCCGGTTCAACCATTGAGGGCCATGGGATTCGGTCGTCACTCTTGGCGTATGCCGGACGCTTTCCCGTAGCCCGGTGCCAGCGGTCCCGAAACAGATCCCCCAGCACGCCGGCCGCGTCCCCGTCAATGAGCATCTGAATGTCGTGAAACGGTTTATAGGTCCGGCCCCCTGGGTTTGTGCGCCGGCGGTCTTTTATGCGGTGTTCCGGGGTATCCCACCTATGCCCGGTCAGATCCATACCCCCGGAAAAGGCGACCCGATCGTCGATAACGACGATCTTCTGATGCTGGGAGGCCCCGGTGGGATGCTCATCGTCCATATGAAAATGAATGCGCCGGGTCGCGTCCCAACCCAGCTTGAAGACGGGCAGCCATTCGCGTTCAAAGGCGTAAATCATGGAAAAATCCCAGCAGAGGATATAGGCATGAAGATCAGGGGTGTTTTTCACCTTTTCGGTAATGTGGTCTTTAAGGGTCAAGGAACGGTAACCGTCGTTATCGCTTCTTAAAACAGAAATTCGGCTGTCGATGTCCCACCCGGCAATGTAGAGGGTCTTCTCTGCCTGATCGACAGCTGATGCAAAGGCCTCGTAATAGGCGGCCCCGTCTACAAGAAATGCCGCCCGACCGGCATTCCGTATTTGCCAGCAATTCCTCCCTTCCTTTAAAATCGTTCCATGTCTATCCACCTTGCTGCCAACCCCGCTGGAAAACCCGCATCCTATGGTCATCTTGACAATATCGCACATCATATGTCGGTCTTCCTGCATGCACCCTGGCAAGAATGACCCAATTCTCTAACCTCCAAAATCCAAAACGATCCAGAATGACGAGTCCTTAGCCCGTAGAACGATATGGTAGCCATCTACGCAGGACAGCGGAGGTATTCATTATCTCTTCAGCGTCATCCGCCCCGGGTGGATCTAAATGGCGCCCCAAAAGGCCTGGAAACCACACGGCCTGCATTTTATAATTAAAATAGCAGGTTAGGACTTTTCTTATATATTGTCTTGTGCTGCTGAGCCGGGGAATTCCTCCGCACTCTCTCACCCGTGTGGGACCCGCATTGTAGGCGGCCAAGGCAAGGATGATATTGCCGTTAAATCGGTTTTTGAGCCGTTTGAAGTATGCGACCCCTGCCTCGACATTCTGACAGGGATCAAAGCAATCTTTGACCCCCAGCATCTTAGCGGTCGCCGGCATCAGCTGCATCAATCCACGGGCCCCCCTGTTGGAAACCGCCTCTGCATCATATTTGGATTCTACCATAATCATCGCCTTGATCAATTCAATATCAACCTGGTGTCTCTCGGCTGCCCTGGCAATGACAAAATGATACGGACCTTCATTTGGTTTCGTCTTCCGATATGGGCCAGCAGTGGGTGAAAAATGAAAGTCAGGCCATAAGACATATAGCAACGAAAAAACTCCCATCATATGATACATACCTGCTCCTTTAGTTTTTGCCTCTATCGTAAAGAAGCCCTGTCGTAGGATTCCATGGGGTAAATGACCTATTTCCACACAGAAGATCAGGTAGTTGACAGATCCTTGGACGAAGAGCTCATATGTGCATGGACCAAAATACCGTCATGACCCTATTTCCGAACCAGGAAGCACCGCATATAAAAAAGGCGCAAATGCAAAAAATTCCTGGAAGGATGGGGGCTACCGCAGTAAAACTGTGGCATACGATTTTGGGAGGAGGAACATGACCGAAAGAATTCATGAAGTAACGGAATACCGCAATCAACAACACCTATTCAATGATCGCGCGGATGCCGGCCGTACGCTTGCGTTGATGTTGAAATCGGGCGGTCATACCCTGGATCAAGGAATGGTTCTGGCGATTCCTTCGGGCGGCGTGCCGGTGGGAATCCAGATAAAAGAAATTCTAAATCTCCCCTTTGACCTGATGGTGGTGAGAAAGCTGCAGATCCCTGGTAATCCGGAAGCCGGTTTCGGGGCCGTGGCCTTGGATGGCACCGTATTCTATAATAAAATACTTCTTTCAGAGCTTCGCTTAAACCGGGCTCAGGTTGAGGCTGCAAAAAGCCGTGTCAGAGCAGAGCTTGAAAAGCGAAATGCCCTCTTTCGTGGGGGCCGCCCTTTTCCCGATCTTACCGGGAAAAGGGTCATTCTTGCAGATGACGGGCTGGCCTCCGGATATACCATGATGGCCTCTATTGCCATGGCAAAAAAGGCAAAAGCCATTGAAATTATTGTAGCTGTTCCGACGGCGCCCCAACACACCATCGAGCGCATCCAAGGAGATGCAGATAGCATCTACTGCGCCAATATTCGAAACAGCACCTATTTTGCTGTAGCCGACGCCTATCGGGAATGGTATGACCTGAGCGAGGAAGAGGTCATCCATTTACTGAAGAATCAGAGGTCGACGTGAGCCCTTCACGTGGCCCAATGGAATATGATGAGTTTCAGTCCCTGGTCGACCTGAACCGTCTTCTTCTTCTCTCGACCCTCATGGACGGCCTTGATGGTATACCGGCCTTCCGGCAAGCGGACATAAAGCCAAGGACCGTCGGCACGTGTGCTCATCAGAACCGGTTCGCCGCCGTCTTCGCAGATTGTAACCGGTATGTTGGCCAGGTAGGCGCCGGATTTGGCGGCCAGGATGATTTTGAGGTTGTAGTCGTTGGACCGTTTCTCCATCTCGGCCCTTTCTCCCTTGCTGACGCCTCCGGTCATGTAGCGGATATCCCCTTCACTTCCTGTCTTGAAATCCATATCTTGACCCAGGACCGCGGGCGAGGCGGCAAGCAATCCCCATATAACCAGCAGTGTATAAAACAAGAACCTTCTCATAGCAATACCTCCTTTATCTTTCTTTATCTTTGACATCTATTTTTGACATAACGATCTCACATCCAGGTCCCCGGCGCAATGGGGTGAATGAGGTATTTGACGGAGATGCCGTAGGTATGAGATATCCGGATTTTTTCAGCAGCTGAGTCTTTGATTTTCCGCTTTCCCATCGGTGACAACCCCAATTATATTCCTTCAACCTTTTATGTAACCCTTTCAATGCAGCTATTTACATCGCCTGTGGCCACATCATTTGAATAGGGCGTTCACCCCATTTACCAATCATAGCCCTAATGCACACGATTAAAAAGTCGACGCCCTGTTTTAGGGAATGGTATGGCAAAAAGGAATCTGAAAAACTGGGGGCGAAAGAAAGGGCTTACCACTATGATCACGGTTCCAAATGCGGTCCGGATGAATGTCGCATTTGAAGACAGGACTCGAAAGGCCGGATATGTTTCCGTAGATTATCCCTTCTGGCATTGGGGGCAATAATAGGCGGTTCGGCCACCGATTTTACACTTCGCGATTTCCCCCTTGCATTTCGGGCAGACACCGTCGCTGTGTCGGTGAGGAATGACAAAGGTTGCCGGCAGGCGCTCCGGGTCGGCCCGGGACTCTATGGCTGTCTTAAGGACACGATCCATTTGAAAATACAACCGCTCCATATTATTTTCATCTAATTCGCTGCTCCTGGTTCCAGGATAGATTCCCGCCTGGAAAAGAATCTCATCGGAGTAGATATTACCGATCCCTGCGACATATTTCTGGTTCATCAGAGCCGATTTAATGGCAGACCGGCTGTTTTTAAAAGTTTTCATGAACCGTTCCCGATTGAAGCCCGGTTCAAGGGCATCGGGGCCTAACTCCTTTTCCTCAATAAGCACCTCCGGGGCGTCGATAAGGCCGATCTCGCCCAGCTTTCTTTGACAGTCATATGCCAGATGATAGCCGTTGGAAAAAGCAATGAGGAGCCTTTCATGAGGGGGGATCCGGGCCTGGCGTTTGAAATATTTAAGAAAGCCTGTCATGCCGAAATGGAGTACCAGCCATTTATTCTTTTTCGCCGTTTTGACAAAGAGGTACTTGCCGTGTCGCCGGGCTGATAAGAGCTGGTCGCCTTTGAGGGCTTTTTCTATGGCCCGGGCAGACACACCCTTTAACATATCCGTGCTGTGTATCTCAACAGATTGAATGGTTTTGTGAAGGGCGGTGGATGAAAGGTACCGCTTGAAAATCTCCACGTCTGGAAGTTCGGGCATGATTGCTTCTCCTCTGACCTGAATCTAAGGGCTCGCTCAAAAATAACTTCACATTTTTACATCTCAGCTTCAGGCCATCTTCGGTCGCCGCTCAATCGTGAACTCCTCGAAACCCCGCCAAGGCGGGGCTATTCCTGTGGCTTCACTCAATCGCAACAACCAAATCTGACCCAAATCTGAGCGTCAATTCTGCGAAGTTATTTTTGAGCGAGCCCTAAGAAAGTTCCCTACATGGTGAACGGCCGACTGAATATGAAGGTGAATATGCCTTCCTAATCCAGTTCCGGATTCATCTCCTGAATTGTCTTCCTGTAGATCTCCGGAAATCGATCTGCAAACCCGGGAAGCGCTTCTTCAAAAAACATGCGAAGTGAAGCGATCTCTAATTTAAGACGATCCACCTCGCCTCTCAGATCAAGAAGCTGCTTTTTATGGTAATCGCCCAGAAGCCTCAGTTCATTATTCAAACGGTCAATTTCTCTCTGCAGGGCCACCTCGTTCATGATTCTCCTCGCAAGTTCTGGCTTGTCTTTTTGCAGGAATAAAGACATAAAACTTTTTTATCTTTATTGGGTGGGAATTGCTATGGGGCAAAAGCTGTATTCGCTGGAATGAACACCAGTACTCGCAGGTTTCGACGGCAATGAAATGCCCCTCCCGCCCTCTTTTCCATCCATAGATGGCTATTTTCTCTCCGATCCGTAGGATCTATGAGGTCACTATCCGGGTAAATGGGGTGTCCACCCCATTTACCCCCTGCGAAGGAAAATCTTTGGTCTCCCTATGCCTTGCATCTAAAAGGGCATACCAGGGATATGACATTCGTTCTGATGTCCCGACTGGACACCGGCCCTTTTACAGGAATATTAGAGGAATACGGGATATAACCCATTCCCCGGCATAAGCTGTTTGCGTTATTCTTTCATTAAATGTCTGAATAACACCAGCCGAGTGGTACCTTTTGGACTTACAAGCAGGCAGGTTAGTCAACACCAGGAGATAATTGGAATGTTCTCAGATGCCAGCGCCGGCGAACGAATGGTCGCCGAACAACTTATTCCCCGGGGAATCAAGGATCTCAAAGTTTTGATGGCGATGCGTCGCGTACCCAGAGATCGTTTTGTGGAGGGTGAGATGACCCGGGAGGCCTATGCCGACAGGCCCCTGCCGATCGGTGAAGGACAGACCATATCACAGCCCTATATCGTTGCCCTAATGACAGAAGCACTGGAGTTAGAAGGGACGGAAAAGACTTTGGAGATCGGTACGGGCAGCGGTTATCAGACCGCAATTCTGGCAGAGCTCTCTGCTCAAGTTTATACTGTCGAAAGGATATCGGAACTCCAGATCAGGTCCCGTCACATATTGGAATCATTGGGGTATACCAATATTTCTTTCAAAACCTTTGATGGTACCTTGGGATGGGAGGAAAAGAAACCCTTCAATGCCATTATCGTGACCGCAGGAGCACCCCGTATTCCAACACCCCTCCTCAATCAGTTGGCGGAGAGAGGACGAATGATCATTCCAATAGGAGATAGATTTTCACAGGAACTCATAAAACTAAAAAAACAAAACAGCCAAATAACGAGTGAGAGCCTGGGGGGATGCCGTTTTGTGGCCCTGCTTGGGGAATATGGCTGGTAACCGCCCCCTCTCCGCTATTGTCCATCCATGGCAGGGTGCGTATTGGCACAAAAGGATGAAAGAAAAGATCATCTTCCGGGAACAGCGTCGGCTTAAGGTTCCAAAAGGCTTTCCCATTCATAAGCCTCTTCCCGCAAACTTTTCTGAAGGTTCTGCAGTTCGCGGGAAGCCTTCACCTTTTCGGTCAGGATATCCTGATTCGTGTGGAGGACATCTATGATGGCTTCATTCAACCTTTCAAACACAGATCCATGGCCTTCTTCAATTCCCTCGGCTATAGCATTTTTCTCTGAATCTCTTAAGGGACCACCTTTCAATTGCTCCGCAAAACGATTGGCTGTTTCAAATAAGTTTGTCTTGTGCATGTAGAACTCCTCCCCATAACACGGATACATTAACTTTCGAAGCGATCCAAAGGCAAAACCTCTCATATGGGCATATAACAGGAAAGGCCTCCAACAATGAAACTAAGGTATGTCATGTAAGCCCAGGACCAGTTGCCGCCCGGATCTACAAAGTCCCTGGGGCCTGGGTGACCGTCTGACAATCAGGGCAGCTTTTTATGTCATTCGAAATAGAGAAAGGGCTCGATCTCCACTTCCGCCTGCTCAGGCATTTCAGGGGCCACGGCAAAGGCTTCTCCAATTTTCCGGCCACTGCTGTTTAGAGGCTCATGTACCATGCCAAAGTGTTCCGCATATTTTTGAGATACAAGAGGAAGCGAAATGCTGATAGAAGCGCCCAGATCCCCTTCCCGGCTTATCAAGTGAGCCATAAGCCCTTTTTCAGGAATAGCCTTCACCTTGGTCACCGCATCCAGGTAGATCGTCGCAGGTCCCTGGAAAAGGAGTTCTTTTTCCTGTAACTCCATTACAAGGTTGCTGAATTCACTGAGCGTCTTTTTAATGTCGTCAGCTTCCCTGATAAGTGTGAAATACCCATGCCGGTCTCCTTTGCCGCTTTCTCTAAATGAAAAATGACCGATATAAAACATCTCTCTCCTCCAACATAATTTCAGGTGTTCATGATGGATTGGCGTGGTCCCTTTTCGCCATATTCAGCGACACCGCTTTCCCGGCATGTAATTGATGCCGAACCATATGATCATCTGATACGTTTCTCCCTCATATGTAACGGATGAGGATCGCTGCCACCAGCGTTGCTATCAGTATCCAAAAGAAGATGCCGAGACCGGTAAGGGCCGCCTCGCGTTCAACCGCCTCTCCACCTTCCTGAGCCACGGTACCGGTTTCCCGGGGCGGGGGCGCCAAAGCAGCCAGGAAGAGAGCAATGACTACGCCGACCAACAGAAACGGGAGCCAGTATCCTCCCCATAGCTGGGGCCCGAAAGGAGCCAGCCATGCACCGCCGGCCCACGAGAGAAGAAACAAAAGAAGAAAAAACATAAATACGCTTTCCCATGGTCCTTTTCTGCTAAAGCCCAGGGCGAAAATGCCACTCAATAGAAGCGCAAAGAATAGAGCAAAAAGCAAATGGACAAAAAGCATCGTTAACCTCCTTCTTTAATGAATTCATTTCTATATACGCTCACCAGGCGTCTCATGAGAATGGGGCCTATCCCGTATTTACCTATAACCGCGAAACCTCGATGCACTGCGGCAGCACCCACTTTCTTCTCCTCCATCTTTTTCTCGCCCCTGGGGGTGAGCACATTGTCAGTTACATCGACATCAATATCCTTCGGTTCAAGTCCCCGGGCAGTTCGGCCCTTACCTGGATCATCCCATCCATCTCTTAGTTCCTTGATTGCCATATCCACACTGTTGTTCGTGCTGTTCATATCAATCCTGATCACCAGAATTGCCACCACTGCCCTTGCCCATACCGGACTTACCCGGGAATCGGCAAAATGTCAGGCCAGCTCAGCCTTTACCGGGACGGGATTTACAACAAGAGAATCGGAGATGGTTGTCAATCATCCGGTGCGACGGAAGATCGTCATGCTCCTTATCCTCCAGGCAGTGGAAGAACAACAGCCAGTGATCGAAGAAGAGGTGCGAATAGATCCCGGAACACCCGGCGCCTGAGACAGACTGCCGGGAAGACCAGAAACGCCGGAGCGGCCGGACACAGGACTGAAGGGAAGAAAGGAAATGATCTACAAGGAGGTGTCACATGTCAAAAAAGAAGATAAACTCAAAGGAAATCAAGGAATATTTGACGGCTGAATTCCCGGCCACGGAGATCGTGTCCGTAGATATCAAGGGGCTGAGGCCGGACCGCCCGGACCAGGTTTTCTACAGTTTTCAGATGGAAGGAAAATACTTTCTGGCGATTATCCGGGCAATGGTCGAAGAGGAAACCGTCTACCCCGCTTCCCCTATGTGGATGCAGCCACCGGATCGCTGGGTCAGGGACTCGCCATAGGCGCAGGGATGGCGTTGAACGCTAAATTCCTGGATCAGCTTCCCTACCGGACTTTCGTTATTCTCGGCGACAGCGAGATGACCGAAGGGTCCCAGTGGGAGTCGCTTCAGATGGCCGTTCATTACGGCCTGGACAATCTGATCGGCATTCTGGACGTAAACCGGCTGGGGCAGCGGGGAGAGACCCTTTACGGGCACGATCTGACGGCCTACCAGGAGCGGATCTCTGCGTTCGGATGGGAGACCATTGTCATTGACGGCCATTCCTTTCCTGACATCCTTGGGGCCTATCAGGAAGCCACGGAGTCCTCTGGTAAACCGGCTATGATCATTGCCAGGACCCTTAAGGGGAAAGGGGGCTCCTTTCTCGAAGACAAAAACGGGTGGCATGACAAGGCCCTGGGCGCAGACGATCTGGAAAAGGCCCTGGGCCTGGCCGTCAGGGGGAAAATCCCCTTTGTCCCCACTTTTGGCGCATTTTTTGCCCGCGCATTTGACCAGATCCGCATGAGCAACTATTCCGGTACCCATATCGTCTTTGTGGGTTCCCATGCCGGGGTATCCATCGGACAGGACGGCCCTTCACAGATGGGGCTTGAGGATCTGGCCATGTTCCGGACTCTCGCAGGAGGTGCGGTCCTCTATACGGCGGATGCGGTATCCACAGAGTGATTGGTGGAGGAGGCGGCCCTATGGCCGGGGATTGTGTATCTCCGCACCACGCGGGGAAAGGCTCCATTCTCTATGGGCCGGATGAGACATCGTCCTTGTGGACAAGAATGAGAAGCGGGCGCGGGCCGAGGCCAATGATCTTCTTCATGCCGTCCCTTTTGTCCATCCTTTGAAGGTACGCGCGGCGGGTTACGAGGACCTTGCCGGCAGCCGGGTGGTTATCATAGCGGCAGGGGTCTCCCAGAAGCCGGGGGAAAGCCGCCTCGATCTCCTGAAACGAAATGCGGACGTCTTTAGGGACGTGGTCCCCGAGGTGGCTGCAAACGCCCCGCATGCCCTTCTCCTCATTGCCACCAATCCGGTGGACATCATGACCTATATGGCCGCACAGTTTGCGTCTGAATCCGGCGTTCCGGTCCAGCGCGTGGTAGGCTCCGGCACCATGCTGGATACAGCGCGCTTCCGGTCTCTTCTGGGCGCCCACGTGGGTGTGGATCCGCAGCATGTTCATGCGTATGTCATCGGCGAACACGGAGACTCCGAGGTCCTGGCCTGGTCCTTAGTGACGGTGGGCTCCATGCACCTGAAGGAATTCTGCGTTCAGCACGGTTTTCAGATCGACGATGCGACACGGGAGAGCATTGATACCGACGTCCGCAACGCTGCCTATATCATTATCGAAGGAAAAGGGGCCACATACTATGGGATCGGAAGCGCCCTGGCCAAGATTGTGGACGTGGTGGTGCACGATCAACGGTCGGTGCTGACCGTTACCACCTCTGCCGGGACAGAAGAAGGCGGCGTATCCGATACGTGCATCTCGCGTCCGCGGGTGATGGGCGGCCAGGGGGTCCTTTCTACGCTGGACCTTCCTCTGAACTCTGAGGAGGCCAGGGCCTTCACCCGGAGCACCGAGACCGTACGGGAAGTCATTCACTCATTGCAGGAATTTCTCTAAAAAGTGCTCTCTCCGGTTCCTCCGAACCCTTTCTTTCCCTCTCAATGCATTCACCTCTGAGGAAATCGGCTAAACTCCCGCTTGAACAATTAGAGGTGCGTGACCTTTCATCTTATGCAGCAGCAGACTCGGCTTTCTTTTGGACAAGGGGCAAGTGCACTATGAATGTGGCGCCCTGGCCTGGCGCACTGCGGGCGGTGATGCGTCCTCCATGTCTCTCCACAATCCTTCTGCAAATCGAAAGGCCCATGCCGGTGCCCGCGTACTTGTGCTGAGGGTGGAGCTGCTTGAAGGGCCTGAAAATCTCGTCCAGATATCGTTCCTCAAATCCGATGCCGTCGTCTTGGAATCGAATCTCGCAATATTCGGGCGGATTGCCGTCTATTCCCTCCTCAAAACCACTGTAAATGTGGAGGTCTGGAGATTGACCATCCCGGTAAAAGCGCAGGGCATTGCTAATTAAATTTTCGAAGAGTTGTGTCATTTGAATCGGATCTGCTTCAATTTTGGGAAGGGCTCCAAAAGAAATTGAGGCATTTGTCTCCTGGATCTTCAATTCCAGATTGAGAAGGGCCTTTTGAACAATTTCCTGTAGATCCGTTTCTAAAAAAGGCTTGGTATCTGACGACAGCCGGGAATAGGCAAGGAGGTTTTGAACAAGGGCCTGCATGTGGTTGGCAGCCCTGTTCATGCGCTGCAGGTAATCCCTGGATGTTGCAGACAGGTTTCCTGAAGTCTCATGCTCCAGCATTTTACTGAAGGTTTGGAGTTTTCGCAATGGTTCCTGTAGGTCATGGGAAGCAACATATGCAAACTCCCTCAGTTCCCGGTTTCTCCAGCTCAGAACGGCTGTACGGTCTCGAACCCGCTTTTCGAGCTCGTTCCGCGCCCTTTTGAGCTTTCCTTCGGCCTTTTTCCAGTCTGTGATATCCAGAAATGATCCGAGAAATTGATGAGGGGAATTGTCTTTTCCACGCTTGAAGACTGCATCGCGTGAGATACACCATATCCAACGGCCCGCCTCGGTTTTGAAGCGATACTCAATTTCGTTGATTTCCCCGTCCGCAGCCTTCATCATTCGATCCCAGTGTGCAGCTATTCTGGGCCGGTCTTCCGGGTGAAAAAGATCAAAGAAGTCCGCTTCTCCCATCGTGGAAAGATCGTCGAGGGTATATCCGGTCAGTACGGTATACTGGGGGTTAATGAAGATGTTCCTCTTTGCCCTTATATCGTATATGTACAAACCGTTCAACGATGACATGACCACACTATTCAAGAAGGCCTCGCTTTGCTGAAGATTCCTGAACAATACCGCATGGGGTTTGGCAAGACCGGTGACGATGATGGCCCTGTAAATGAGGTAGAACGAGACAATTTTCAGAAAATGACCGAGTAGGTTGAAAAGCCCATAGACATCGGTATAGAGCGTAAAGCAAAGCTCTGCGACTATGCTGATCAGCATAGATGCGATAACGAGACGCAGCACGTTTCTGTCAAAGTCTTTGCCCATGAAAAAGAGCAGGCCACCGGCAAGCAAGAAAATGAAAGAAATTGTGTATTCACTGATTACTTTGAACGCGGTTAAACCCCTTTCTTCCACAAAACAATCCGGGAAGATATTCCAGTGGAAAACAGACTCCAGCAAAAGGAACATAATGAGGGTGTACCCTATGAATGCTGCGTCTGTTCTCAGGCGTCGGTGAAGGAATAGGGGGGCAATTAGAAGAGAGAGGCCTTCAACGAACCTTGCAGCGATCCAGAGTTGTGTGGCCAGATTGGCGTCATAGCCGTGGAAGACCTGCATGCCCTGGTAGGCCAAGGTATGTAGAAAATCCAATCCCCCAACGAACAAATAGGCAATCCCCATAAAAAGGAGATAATCATTTTCGAGCATCGACCGTGCATTCCAGGCGATAACAAAAATGGCACAGGCAATGACGATACTGAACCCTTCCGCCAGGCTGTGAAAAAGCAGGTAATTATAGCGGCTGATTAGGAAGAGCCCCACAAAGACCGCCAGACTGAAAAAGCTGATCCGATACCAGGACCGGATTTCTGCAACAATATGGGGGAGTTTGGTTGTAGCCATTGAGTTTTTCTTCAGATGAGCGAGGTCGATTTACCAGAGACAACTCAAAGAAACGGGTATGCTGCTATGGTCAGCGATACCTGTGATCACTATACTATCCCTACGATTGAGAATTCTTCAGGCATCTGACAGAGGAAGCACCCGGAGAAGGCGGATCTCAAGCATCCCGTGGATTCTTGGTGTCGGAATGAAATCGCTGGTGCGGTGACGAATCCATGGTCATGCTGCTTCGCAAAGCTGGCTGATACGCTTTGCGAACCCTATAAAGTCATCAAAATTATTGGGCTTTGTAACGTAATCTGAAACGCCGAGCCCGGAACAGTACTCAAAATCTTCCTGTGCACTGGAGGTCGTAAGCACCACCACAGGCAAGCGGCACAGGGTCGGGTCCTGCCGGATTTCCCAAAGCGCCCTGCGGCCATCCTTTTTGGGCATGTTAAGATCGATAATGAGGACATGACGTGATAGGCTTTTCCCGTAATGTTCGTTTCTTTTCAGATAGTCCATCAGCTCCTCGCCGTCGCTGACGAAATGCAAAATGTTTGAAAGGCCTCCGGCATCAAAAGCCGTCCTGATGATCAGGCGATCATCGGGATCATCTTCGGCAATGAGGATCGTCCATGCAGCAGTTTGGCCTGAGTTTACTGTCATCTTTCCAATCCAGTAAGGATAAATAGTTGAAAGGAAGGTCTTTTCCCAAGCTTACCCCGTCAGTCTTTTGGAAGGGACAGACACACAAAACAAATAAGCTCAGCAGATTATAAGTATAGTTAAGAGGGTGCCTATATGCAAGAGCAATTGATCTGCCGCCGCTGTTACATTGGCTTCAAGCCGATTGGATGAGAATTTTAAATTGCCGGGGGAGATTCGCAGGGTAGATTCCAGCAATACTGAGACAGGATCTTATCCTTTCTTTCTGAGGGAGTGGCGCCGTTTTAAAACCGGGCTAAGCCGAAGAGGGGCCACTCCCGGAGGATAGGTCCTTGATGATCCTAAGATCCGGACCAATCAATGCATTCTGCCGGGCAGTTGGCAATCAGTGTCGGGTGTCAGTCTCTCCTAAGGGTTCGACTCCCGGATCTGCCTTGGCGCGAATACCGAATAGAGGCTATTTAAGCCGTCCCATCGTAATGGCGTGAGGGAGCAATTCAAGAATTTGCTTGTACATTGTCTCGGCTTCATCAAATATCTTTCGGGCGGGAGCAGATCCGATGCCTGCACTTCCAGTTCCTGTTTTTGGTGGTTTTCCGTTTTGTGGTCGCCACTGCACTCCGATTGTCCTTATCTGGCTAAAATAATACCAACAATACCTAAAGGAGGATGGCCCATCTTAAAAAGCCTATAGGTCCACGTCTCTCATTTTGTTTGGCTGTCATGAAGCTGCTCCAGCCCGGGAAGATCAAACTCGCCTGTGAACCGGTGTCCGTACTTACGGAATAGCGTCCTCCAAGCGAGCCAAAAGGCCTCTTCCTGGGCGAGATCGAAAATTCTGACCTTTTCTTCACTTCTCATGCCTTTACCGCTTTCCTGCTATCCACAATGGCGCCGGAGGCTTTTGTGACGATCTCGAATTAGGCTGCACGGCGGTGTTGCCTGCGGAGAAAGAGATGTTTTGAAGCAGCCCGCCTCTGGGTGTGTTTGGGATGCCAAATACCGTCTTGGCCCCATATCATTTTTCATTCGGTTCCGCAATTAAGGAATAAACGCGACTTTTAAAAGGACCGGAAAGGAGGAGAAAAATGAAAAGACACATGCCACGAATGATTCGGCGGCTCACCGGTGCTGTGTGCGGTGCTGCACGCCTGTCCAGATGGAGGGGATGAGGCTCCTCCTGACCCCGTTTCCGCAACAGCAGTTCAACCAGACCGAAGACCGAAAGGTCAAAGAACCGAGTCTGGGCGTTTCCTGCCTGGATTGCCATGCCAACGGGCCCACCAACGCAGCTTTTCATCTCAATTTCGATACCCAAACCGGTTCGATTCGACTGATCCGTGAGGGTCATCTGGACCAGCAGTGATGCAGTAGTATGCAATGCATATATCCTGCATCTTAAATACAGCGCCCACCCCATTTACGCATATGAATGGCGCACATTATATTTAGCAGAAAACTATCTGTCACAACCAGAAAACAACAAACAGAAAGGAGGAAGAAAGATGGAACGTTCACTTGCTAGCGGAAGAAGACCTTGGTGGATGACGACGTATGGCCGGGAACCCATGGGGGATATATGGTCCGACCGGCTTTGGCCGGAGTGGCCCAGGCAACAGGGCGAGGAATACCGTCCACGTGTCGATCTGTACGAAAAGGACGGCAAATACCACCTGACCGCTGAGCTGCCGGGCATTGAGAAAGACGACATCTCTATTACGGTGGAAGGAAATGTGGTGAGCCTCAGTGGAAAAAAATCTTCAAAAAGAGAAGAAAAGGGCGCCAGTTACTTTTTCAGTGAATCGAGCTGGGGATCATTCTCCCGGTCTTTTCGCTTACCGGAAAACGTGGATGAAGAAAAGGTGGATGCACGGTTCAAAAATGGGGTGTTGACGCTCGAGCTGCCGGTCAAGGAATCGGAAAAGACCCGCAAGATCGAGATCAAGGCATAACTTGATAGAGGAGGTATATGATGAAGAAGATAGGAGAACTGTATCAGAGTGCTGACTGGAAAAAGGAAAAGCATGTCCCGGTTATTGAGTGTCCCGACGAGGTCCCGAAGGAGGAGATGTTTGATGTGAAAGTGACGCTGGGAAAGGAAGTGGCCCACCCCAATACCACGGCCCATCACATCCGCTGGATACATCTCTATTTTATCGCCGACGGGGACAAGTTTTCCTATCAGGTGGGAAATTTCGAATTTACCGCCCATGGGGAGGCGGTCGACGGGGCCGATAAAGGGCCTGTGTACACCAATCATTCCGTAACAGCGTCTCTGAAAATTTCGAAGCCCGGAACGCTGATCGGCATTTCCCTCTGCAATATCCACGGCCTCTGGGAAAACGCCAAGGAAGTCAAGCTGAGATAGGAGAGCCGCGGTGCCGGTCTCAGGCCGGTTCCGGGCCATGCCCATTAAACTGATCGCTCTTCTCTTACCATGGGTACCGGTGAAGGTCATTACCGTCTTCAACAGATAGGGGGGGTCAGGAACCTTTCATACCCGCTTCTATCATGGGTTGTGGAGAGTGTGAGGGAAAGCCCTGTTGAGCTGAAAGAAGGGCGGGATGTGGCAGATGTCCTGGGAAACGCTTCTGTAAGCGGGGTGTTGCTGGAGGATGGGACGACACTGAATGTAAAAGGCGTTTTTGTTGAAAGGGGGGCCAAAGGGGCGACATCGATACTGGGGAATCTTGGCGTGGCCCTTGACGAGGAGACCGTGCGATACATTGCCACCAGCAAAAAGCAGGAGACCAGCGTCCCCGGAATTTATGCCGCAGGCGACATCTGCGGCCCACCCTGGCAGGTGGCGAAGGCGGTGGGCGAGGGGTGCATCGCCGGTCTGGAAGCCGTCGCATATGCCAAGAGGACATGACAAAACTGGCGTAAGATAAGACCTTCCCGCGGACATCCTTGTTCCAGCCTCTAAAGGATCTGTCCCACTATAGCTTTCTGATCGCTCCGGCGCGTTACTGTACAACCAAGAAGCCTGACAGCTGAAACCAAACCATGACGAGCCGTTCCGTCGCATACATGGATCCTCGCCGAAGACCCGGGAACCTCTGTTTTTTGTAGCGGGTTTCGTAGTCTTCTAAGTAAGGAGAGCGTGAGGTGGAACAACAGGCAGCCCATGGATATGAAAAAAAGGATGTTTTTCATGCAAAAAATTCGTCCGAAAATCACGAGATGAGCCGGAAGTTTCCTGAAAAGAAGCCTGGCGGTCACGCTGGCGGGAATGGACACCAGGGACATGAAGGGCATCAGGGACGCCACAACGGCGATCATCATGCCCAGATGGTGGTCGATTTCAAAAAGCGGTTCTGGATTTCTTTGGGTCTGACGGTACCCATGCTGGTGCTCTCCCCTATGATTCAATCTTTCCTGGACCTTGAAGAAGCCATCGGTTTCACCGGCGACATTTATGTTCTGTGGATCTTTTCTACCGCCGTGTTCTTTTACGGCGGCCGGCCGTTTCTCAAAGGGCTCTATGATGAACTGAGCCAAAAAGAACCCGGAATGATGACCCTCATTGCCATTGCCATTGCCACGGCCTATGGCTACAGCAGCGTGGTGGTGTTCGGATTGAAAGGCAAGGTGTTCTTCTGGGAACTGGCCACGCTGATCGACATTATGCTTCTGGGTCACTGGATTGAGATGAAGTCGGTGATGGGGGCGAGCCGGGCACTGGAAGAGCTTGCCAAACTGATGCCTTCCGAGGCCCATAAGGTCCTGTCTGATGGACGCACCCAGGATGTGGCCATTCACGACCTGGAACCCGGGGACCGGGTCCTCATCAAGCCGGGAGAAAAAGTGCCTGTTGATGCAACGGTGGTGGAAGGAGAGAGCGCGATCAACGAGGCGATGCTGACCGGTGAGTCCAAGCCGGTGGAAAAGGCGCCCGGCGACCGGGTTACCGGCGGCGCCATCAACGGGGAAGGCTCCCTGACGGCGGAGGTCCAAAAGACCGGAAAGGATTCCTATTTATCTCAAATGATCGAGCTGGTGGAAAACGCGCAGCAGAGCAAATCCCGAAGCCAGGACCTGGCCAATCGCGCGGCTCTTTGGTTAACGATCATCGCCTTGAGCTGCGGGGCCGTCACCCTGATCGTATGGCTGGCCCTTGCCGGCCGGGATTTTGCCTTCTCCCTGGAACGGACCGTGACGGTGATGGTGATCACCTGCCCTCACGCCCTGGGACTGGCCGTCCCTCTGGTGGTGGCCGTGTCAACAGCCCTCTCCGCAAAAAACGGGCTCCTGATACGGAACCGGGCCTCCTTTGAGCGGGGGAGAAACATTCAGGCAATTATCTTTGATAAGACCGGGACCCTCACCAAAGGCGAATTCGGCGTAACCGATACGATCGTTTTCTCAAAGGAAATGAAAGAAGATGATCTGCTCCGGTATGCTGCAGCCATCGAGACACAGTCGGAACATCCTATTGCCAAGGGGATTGCGGGTTCGGTTGAGAAACCGCCGCAGGCGGAGGATTTCGAGGCCATTACCGGAAAAGGGGCCCGGGGCAAGGTGGACGGGAAAGTGATCAAGGTCGTCAGCCCGGGCTATTTGAAAGAGAACCATATCCCTATGAAAGACGAACGGGTCGAAGAATTCAACTCCCAGGGAAAGACCGTGGTCTTTGTGCTCGTGGACGGCAACCTCGCAGGCGCTGTTGCGCTGGCGGATATCATTCGAGAGGAATCCAAAGAAGCTATTTCCAGGCTAAAGGAGATGGGGATCCGGTGCATGATGCTTACCGGCGACAATGAGCGGGTAGCCAAGTGGGTGGCGAATCAGATCGGCCTGGATGAATACTTCGCCGAGGTTCTGCCCAAGGACAAGGCGGATAAGGTCAAAGAGGTCCAGTCCAGAGGGATGGTAGTGGCCATGGCCGGCGACGGGGTTAATGACGCCCCGGCCCTGGCCCAGGCGGATGTGGGCATTGCCGTAGGGGCGGGCACGGATGTGGCGGTGCAAACCGCGGATGTGGTCCTGGTGAAGAGCAACCCCCTGGATGCGGTGGCCATTCTCGACCTGGCACGGGCCACATTCCGCAAGATGGTCCAGAACCTGGTCTGGGCCACCGGCTACAATGCATTTGCCATTCCGCTTGCGGCCGGGGTCCTTTACTCTTATGGCATTTTGTTGTCCCCGGCCCTGGGTGCTGTGCTGATGTCTCTCAGCACAGTGATTGTGGCGGTTAACGCGAGGTTCTTAAAGATACCCAAGTGAGTGGATCGATCTGAAGGAGCGAGAAAAGATGGAGAAAAAATGGAGAAAAAACGTCATGCGGTTTCAACATGTGCCCCGGCTTGCATGGGCTGGGACGGGAAGTCTGTTTTTCCATGAGCTTGCGCTTGCGCAAACCCGGCACTACGAGGACCATCACGTGGGGCCATGGATGATGGATGGATGGGGCATCAGCTGGTTCGGCGGGATTCTCATGGTAATTATCGCCGTACTCGTCATTATCGGAGCAGTCTATCTCATTAAATGGATTGTGAACTCTACGCGAAACCAGTCACAAAGAGGATCATTTCAGACCGCCAGCGCCCTGGATATCCTCAAGGAACGCTATGCCCGCGGGGAAATCGACAAACAGGAATTCGAGGCTAAAAAAAACGATTTGAGTGCATGATTAGCGCCCATCGGCTACCTCTTCAGAAAAGCCGAAGGCCAATGGGCGTTGGGTGTTTAGTGCTTATGTTCAAAATACAGTTCCTTGAACTGTTTTAAGAGCTCTCTCATTTTTTGCGTATTGGAGAGATCGGTCGTCTGTTTACATTTCATGGCGGTCACCAATAGCTGATGCAGGACCGCCACCTTCTTTTCATAGTGTTTGGCGTCGGTCTTGATCCGCTGGGTCATAAAGTACTGGCTCACGATTTCCTGGAGCTGATTGGCATGGTTCTCCTTGTTCACTATCCACCGGACCAGTTGGTTGTAATCGATCGGTTTTTCCTCCTGAAGTTTCAATATCTGTTTCATGGATTTTTCAATGGTGGCAATGTGTTCGTCGATCATCTGGATCCTCATGCGGTCGTCATAGATGCCGCACGGAATCTCGCAGTGAGATGAAGCCATGGTCGCCGGCAGGATCACCAGCAGGAGTCCCCATAAACCTGCCAAAGCTGATCTTTTCACAATAATCCTCCTTTCCTAACCCTCTCTGCTTATTGTCTGATTTTTTCTTTGCTCGAATTGACTGAAATACTGCACATTCCATCCCATACCCCAAAACTCACATCTCACATTTCACATCCAAGCGTATACCTTCTGCGCAAGTATACAGCAAGTTTTGGAGTCGTGAAAAAGGTTTTGGCCCCGCTCGTCACGGCCAGGAGGCAGAAATTACTAAAAAAAATGTCTTCCGGGCCAATTCCGGCAGCCTGATAAGGGCTCGAATTCCATATTAAGAGATAACGGGCAGGGCGGGTGGCTTATTCTGTCGGCACCACATTGACGGGTACGGATGCACTCCTTACCACCTTCTCAGTGACACTGCCGAATGAAAACCTGCCTCTACGTCCCCGTTTCGCCATGACCACCATATCGATCCCTTCTTCGGGAATAAGCTTTAATATCTCATCCGCCGGATCCCCGATGGCAATGTGTCTGACATACATGGGACACCCTTTCAGATGCTCTTCACAGATCAAGTTGAGACGCTCCTCGGCTTTTTGCCTCTCCCAGGCGTGTATCTCGTCAATGTGGGACGAATCAAATTCACCGTACCAGGGCTCGTGAAGGGCAAGTTCTTCTATGACATAAAGAACGTGAACCTCGCAATGATATTGCATGCTCAATGAGGTGACCCAAGGCATGGCTTTTTGTGCATTGCCGGACAAATCGGTCGGCCACAAGATCTTTTTCACTTCCATAATTTGTCTCCTCCAGGGTTGTTTCGGTTTTCCGACAAAATCTTCCACGATCGCAAATAATGATGACCCTCAAAGCTATAGGGTTTATCCCGTATTCTCAGTATTCTCTTGTTGAAGTCTCTCATTTGAAAGACGCTGTGCAGGAATAAAGGGCCATATCTTCCCAGGGAGGGGGGAAAGGACCGCCGATGATTTCCCTAACCTTCATCCTCTGGTCAGCGGTCAAGATATTGAGGACTTCAGTATAGAGTCTGATTCCCTCCATCAGCATATCAGATTCCTGCTGAGTCAGCTTCTGAACAAGAGCCTCGATAATTTTAAGGTCTATCTTCTCCTCTCTGAGGGCGTGCTTGAGGTCCAGCTGTAAAGCTCTTGCCTCAGCCTGATTCCTTATGACAGACATCAGATGCCTGGTAACGGCGTCATCCATGCGTTCCAATTGGTCAGGGGTCAGATTGAAACACGCCTGGTGAGATATCAGGCACCCCATCCACCGATGGAATGGACCCATGAGAGCATATACACCCCTGTGCGTTGTTTTGTGGTGTTTCTTCTTATGCTCTCCAGAAGAAACCATCTCAGGCATCTCTTTCTCCCTCGGACCGGGCATCTTTTCCTTTGCGGGTTTGTCAATGGTTTTGCCCATCATGTTATGCATCTTGTCCTTCATCCCGCTCTTCGTCGAAGACATCTTGGGGTTGTCGCTCGTTGACGTCTCCTCAGGAGCAGCAGCCATGTCAGGCTGGTCCGACGCCACCTTTTCTGCTGACCAGACTGCAGATGCCCAGACGATGAATACACTCGCCATTACTATTTTAATCAATCGAAACTTCATAATCGCCTCCCATCTCTTTTCACGTAAATGTCATTTGAGACAGCCTGGATGAAAGGCTATCCTTGGAATAGTCAATCCCCGTTTACGGCACGAGGGATGGGGCTGCCTCTTGCTAAAGCTGTGAGGAACGTGTTTGACGGAGGTCATGTGTAATGGCGTCACGGGTTTCCGGCGGATTTTCTAAGTTCGAATGTCGAAATTCGAAACCCCGGTGAAAAAAATGAAACGGCCGCCCACACCGGGTGCGCATTGTTCGTAGCGACGCCGTAAGACGCCTGACTGGCCCACAGGGATTTTCCTTTTCTCTGTGACGGAATTGCGAATAGGATTACGCCCAGTGGATGCATTCTACCGGGCAATTGGCAATGGCCTCTTCAATACACTCCTCATCCCCGCCTTCAGGGAGGCGCACGTGGGCCTTTTCTTCTTCCTCGTCGAATTCAAACACCTCCGGGCAGAGTTCCACACAGCTTTCGCATCCGATACATTCGTCGGTCTCGATCACGACCCTCTTTCCCATAACACACCCTCCATCCTGTATTCCTGAAAATAAATCTTGGTCGTGTTTCCATGCGGCGTCAAGAGGTTTTGGGTATTCGAGATTTCACTCCGCGATCCTATAAGCCCAGACCTTTCCGATTCGACTCGATGTGGTCCAGTAAGCCGTCCGCTGCTTTGACCGGGTCGATTTCAACGCTCAGAAGACCGCCTGTAATATCTTTCAGCTCCTGAGTCGGCAGTCTTACCAGATTAGGAGCCCCTGTTACATTCGGGACCGGGTTGACATAGGTGTAGAGCCCGAGGGCCAGGGCGAAAATGGCATCAATGGTCGCCTTTTGTTCCATGTATTCCGGCGCCACGGCTACCACCGGAAGTTTAGGGATGGGAACATCCCCCAGGGCATGAGAGACAGCAGCGATCATATCCGCCACCCGCCCTGTATCGGTACAGGTTCCATAACTCAGCACAGGGGGGATCTGCAGCTTCTCACATAGGGTTTTCAAACCAGGGCCAGCCAGGTCTCTGGTCTCCGGAGTACACAGACCTGCCGCCTGCAGGGCCGCATTCCCGCACCCCATTGAGAGAACCAGGATATCCCGTTGAATGAGCTACCGGGTCATTCGCACGGTATGTACATCCTGGTCACTGTCTCTGAGGGTAGTGCAGGAAACGAGGCCGGCGACGCCCCGAATGGATCCGTCCTTTATCGCGTCTAACAGCGGATCCAGGGAATTGTCCAGTGCCTCCACAAAATCGCAAAGAGCCAAGGCTGTTTCAGATGGACCCCTTTCGGACGGCAAGCCGAAGCGCTCAGCACAACTCCGGAGCTTTTCCGGCTCCTTGATCTCAAAAGGCGTCTTTCCGTTGGCCGTGGCCCTGAGCGTCTTGATCGTCTGCTCGGTATGGAACTGGTAGGTCGTGGCCCCCATCACATTTCTGAGGGCCATCATACGCATGGCCATCCCATCGGCGGTGATACCGCAAACCCCACGCTTATCCATCTCTGCATCTGCCCGACAGGGACCGTTAGAGCAGAAATCACATCTCACCCCTCCCATGCAGTAAGGGCAGTGCTTGTCCGGATCCCGGCCTAACCCTGTGCCTCGTACCGGTCCCACACGTTGGTCATGCCGTCCCCGGCAATGCGGTCGTATATCTTTTGTACCGAAGAATGATAAGACATCCTTTCCTTTTCCATATCTCCTTCTCAGGTTTCTCCATGTTCCAGGCAGCAATTGCCGTTCACCATCATTCTGTACAGCATGCTCCGCAGGATCTGAAGTCAGCTTCAGGCGCCAGACATCTCCCGCTCCAGGTCCTTGACATACTGTCCGATAAGGACCCCCAGATAGATGCAGGAGGTACCGGCCATGCATGAATCTGCGTCCTTTCTGTCCAGAAAGGCGTGACGCTGATGCCCCTCCTTTTCGAAAGTCACAATCCATGCGTCCTTTTGGTTGTCAAAAATCAGCGTCAAGGAAAGCCCGTACTCCTCGATCTCGGGGTACATATCCTTGAGTTTTGCTTTCAGCTCTTCAGGTTTATAAGCCATAGCGATCCTCCTTATCCCCAGGTTTTCTGTAATGAAAAACAAGGAAGTTTCTGTGCCCCCGCCGAACGTCAAACCACCGTCACTACTAACCTCGCGCGTCCGGTATAGAGAGAACGTCGGTTTGTAGTGTGCCCGTGAGGGGTTTTGGGGGTTTCATCTGTTTTGGTTGTGGCTACGCCGATTCAGGGACAGATTAACGTTACTTCAGCCGCCCCATCGGAATGTCGTGGGGAAGCAGCTCCAGTATCTGCCTGTACATTATCTCGGCCTCATCAAATACCTTGTCGATCCGTTTATGGATGGATGAGATGTATTGCCATTCCCAGTTCCTTTCATCGCCCTCCTGTGTCTTGATATAAATAAAGTCCCCCTTCGAAATATGAAATTCACGGCCGTCATCCGCATGATAGATTACTTTTGCCATGTGCCTCTTCTCCTATGCCGGAATGTTTTCGTATTCTCTGGTTCAAATACTGCAAACAACGCAGCTTCGCAACCGCTGCCTATGATGCATCGGAAATTCAGAGACGAAAACTGCCTCCAATGCAGCAGATAGATTAGCCTACAGGTTAAAGGTATCAGGCTGGTGATGCAATAAGGTCTTTACCCCATTTCGACTCATTCCAGCACGTAAGGCGGTTTGGTATTGGATGTTGGGTATTAGGTGACTCTGTATGGAATTATGAAAGGTAGATGTGTAGAAAGGAGTCCCATTCAAGATACAGGTTACTGAGGTTCGAATTCGCGGCAAATACCGGATAGACCCTATAGCAGGCAATAGAAATCAGGGCATAATGTAAAGCAGGTGGCGAATTCGGGACGTGCTCTTGAGGAGGAGCTGATGATGAGAATGATGGCATGATTAATCTTCCCAGGGGTTGCACCAACCTTCAAGGCCCTCTTGGCATGCCTGTGAACTGCGCCTTCTGAATGGATAGCGGCTGCGTGATTAACACCACCTGGTCATTCAACTGCTGCATGATCTCGCCAAAGCCCCTCAGCGGGATTTTCCAGGCGGATCCCTTATCATATCCTTAAATCGCGACCACTCCACAGCCCGCCACACCTCGGTGTGTGCATGGCCGAGGGTACGCACCAGGGCAGCCACCTTAAAGGCGGTTTCCGCGTCGGGCGATCGAAAGGCATCCACGTAGTCGTAGGGTCCCAATACAGCAAAATTGTAAATCCATTCTACGGCTGGGCAGGAGTTACGCACCCGTTTCATGACCTGTTTTTCCAACCCCTCCAGGGTCTTGGGAGATTCCAGGGCACCAGGGGCAAGCCGTGACAGCATAATATAGGTTTCCATCAAATTCTTCTTTTTGTACCTTACCTCCAGGTCTTCTTTCACAAGAAACAAGGAGATTACTGTGAGAGAGTGGCCCCTCCCCCTTCCGAATCATCTTCCTGCGGACCTGCCGACTTGTCGAAAGCGCATTTTACCGAGGCTCGTGCAACCCTGGACGCAGACAGGTATCAATTCGGGAGAAGCGCTTGTCGTGACTCGCCTCCATTTCTGTTCACCGCAAATCGGCTCCGCTTGAGATATTCCCGCCGACATCACACGCCGTTTCGAGTATACCGCCGTTTCCAGTACCATATGGGGTGTTCACCCCATTGATATGAAAAGGATGTTTGAATAGAGTCAAAAGAGAATATTGAGCAGGCAGGCGGCTTTATTTGCCTGAACGAAAATCACGCTCCGGCGTGATTCCGGAAAAATTGCGAATTGAGGAATTGAGGGGTTACGAATTAGATTACGAATTAAATGAATAACCTCAAGCTCAATTGAACCAGCCATCATATTTGAAGCTCACCCGAATTTCACAGTCTCCGTTCGGGCACCATCTATCTAAACGCAAGGGTGCGGGTTGAGGGCATATTTATGGAAGATTTGAATGTCATTATCGCAGGAGCAGCCGGAGAAGGGGTCCAGACGGTCGGAGAAGTTCTGGCCGACACCCTGGTATCCCAGGGATATGCGGTATTCACCTGGAAAGAGTATGAGTCCCGCATTCGCGGCGGCCAAAACAGCTATTCCATTCGGGTAAGCGAGGAGCCACGTAACGCGCCTCTGTTTCAAGCGGATATCCTGCTGGGATTAAATGACGGGGCTGTCAAAAAATACCGGGAAAGAGCCAGGGAAGACGGCGTTGTGGTTGCCCAGACCGAAGCAGAAGAGGGTGTTATCGCTATTCCTTTTGAAGATATCGCAAAGGAGGAAGCAGGCGGAAAGATCTATGCCAACACCGTTGCCGTCGGTGTCCTGGTAGGCATGCTTGGTATGGACTTTCAGCCCCTGAAAGAGGTTCTGAAACGGATTTTCTCCGGAAAGGGCGAAGACGTGCTGGATGCCAATTTCAAGGCAGCGGAGAAGGGTTTCGAACGGGCCAAGCAGGACTGTCAAGAAAAATGTCCGTGGACATTGCCGAAAAGAGACGACACCTGGTTACTCATCAGCGGAAACGAAGCCATCCCGGTGGCAGCCGCCTATGCAGGATGCCGGTTTATTTCCGCATATCCGATGACCCCGTCCACAGGGATCATTACCTTTCTGGCCAAAGAAAAAGAGCGTCTGGGGGTTTTTGCTGAACAGGCTGAAGATGAAATCGCCGCTATCAATATGGCGCTGGGTGCCAGCTACGGAGGGGCCAGGGCCATGACGGCCACATCGGGCGGCGGATTTGCCCTCATGGTGGAAGGGATCAGCCTGGCCGGCATGACCGAGACGCCCTTGGTGATCGTTCTGGCCCAGAGACCCGGACCGGCCACCGGTCTCCCCACTCGAACCGCCCAGGGGGATCTTCTCTTTGCCATTCATGCCGGTCACGGAGAGTTTCCCAAGCTGGTGATGGCCCCGAGCGATGCGAAAGACGCCTTCCAGAAGACCGTACGCGCCTTTAATCTGGCCGACAAGTACCAGATTCCTGTCATCCTGATGACCGACCAGTTCCTGGCCGATTCCCATTATGCCTATCGTGATTTTGACGTGGCTTCGCCCGGGCCTTCCTCACACCTGGCGAATCCCTCAGACATCGACGTCTATAGACGTTACCAGCTGACTTCCAACGGGATTTCTCCCAGACTGTATCCCGGGCAAAGCAAACACCTGGTGTGCGTGGACAGTGACGAACACGATGAGGAGGGGCATATTACTGAGGACCTTTCTGAAACCGTACCGGCGATGGTGGAAAAACGACTGGCCAAGTGGGATGAGCTGAGAAAGGAAATGAGTCCTCCGGAGGAATTGCAGGTGGAGGACGCAGACACCGTTCTGGTGGGATGGGGCTCTTCCCGAGGGGCTCTCGAAGAAGCCGTTGATCTCCTGAGGGAAGACAATGTGAAAGTGGGGATGGTCCATTTCACAGAAGTCTGGCCCTTGCCGGACTACCGGTTTTCCGAGGGAACAGATCTCTGGTCCGTTGAAAACAATGCCATCGGCCAACTGGATCGATTGCTCCGTTGTGAATACAATATTTCATTTAAGGGAAGTATTCGGCGTTACGACGGCCTTCCGCTCAGCGCGGAATACATAAGGAGAAAGTTTCATGCCCGGCATAGATGATTATGCAAGCGATTCGGAAAATCAATGGTGTCCGGGGTGCCCCAACTTCGGAATCCTTCAGGCTCTCAAAAAAGCCCTGGTGGAACTGGACAAGACGCCGGATCAGGTCTGCCTGGTGTCGGGCATCGGGCAGGCGGCCAAGCTCCCGCATTACCTGAAGTGCAATTTTTTCAACGGGCTTCACGGCCGCCCCATACCGGTGGCTGTCGGCGTTCAGTGTGCCAATCCGAATCTGACCACATTCGTGGTTACCGGGGATGGAGACTGCTACGGAGAAGGGGGGAATCATTTTATCCATGCCCTTCGAAGAAACCCGAATATCACCCTCATGGTCCATAACAACGAGATCTATGCGCTCACAAAAGGCCAGGCCTCGCCCACCACGCCTAAAGGAGAAAAGCGTACCCTCCAGATCAAAGGGGTAGACCTTGAACCGCTCAATATGCCGGCCATCGCCATCATGCATGACTGTACCTTCGTGGCCCGGGGTTTTGCACGAAACATCGACCACCTGAAGGATCTCCTGGTTGCAGCGGTCAAGCATCCCGGGTTTTCCTTTGTGGATGTGATTCAGCCCTGCATCACCTGGGGGACCCGCTCGGTGGATTGGTACAAGGAGCGGATAGAAGAACTGGGAGAGGATCACGACGCTTCGGACAAGGAGGCTGCCATGATCCTGGCCCTTACCAAGGGAGAGAAATTCCCTATCGGGATCCTGTATCAAACCGAACCGAGACCTGCGTTCGGCCACGCTTACCGTTCCGAAATAACAGATGGCCCCCTGGCGGAGATGCCTTTTATGGATGAGGAGCAACTGAAAGAGATCCTTTCGCGATTTAAATAGATGGGTATTGGGTATTGGGAGTTGGGAATTGGAGTGTCAGACAGTTGCGCGATCCTTGAGGAGGGAAAAGGACGTTGAGAGGTTGGGATCTTCCGGAAATCCTCTGCCGATAAGCAGATAAGAAATGGGAGTTTTTCTGGATCGCATCATAGGGGCTTCAAAACTGAATGTCCGGGTTTACGAAGACGTTGAGGCCGACCAGCGTGCACTGGGCCAGGCCATGGGTGTGGTCGTCCTATCGAGCGTGGCCGCAGGGATCGGAAGCATCGAGCGTGTCGGTTTTGCCGGACTCGTGATCGGAACCCTTGCGGCGCTGGTTGGATGGTATGTGTGGGCATATCTGACGTATCTCATCGGCGCCAAAATCCTTCCCGAGGCCCAGACGCGCTCCAGCCCCGGTGAACTGCTGCGTACCATTGGGTTTTCGAGTGCACCGGGTATGATCCGGGTACTGGGGATCATTCCCGGAATGGCATGGATCTTCTACACGATCGGCGGCATCTGGATGCTCGTCGCCATGATCGTCGCTGTGAGGCAGGCTCTGGATTACACGAGCACGCTGAGGGCTGTGGGGGTATGCCTGATCGGGTGGACTATTCAGGCCCTGTTTATGGCTTTCTTGTTCTATCTTTTCGGGCCTTCAAACGGGGAGGGGCCGGTATCTTGAGGGAGCCTCACGAAAACCAAACCGGAGAACATGGCAGTTTAGAGATTCTTCGAGGTATTAAGGAGATACGATGACAGGCGGAGCAATCCGAGTCATAATATATGTCCTGATTGTAACCCTCCCTGTCTGGCTCGCGACCTGGCTGGGAAAGGGAGCGGAGGGAATTGTCACTGATGTGGCACGGAATTTCGCCCTGATGGGGTTCATGATCCTGATGATGCAGTCGGTGACTGCGGGGCGTTTCCATTGGATTGAGCGGGCCTTCGGAATGGATATTCTCATCCGGTTTCACAAATATATGGCAGTGACCGCAGCCTCACTTCTTCTCCTCCATCCGCTCCTCCTTTCCATAGGACATGGGAGCTGGCAACTCCTTATCGGATTAAAGCTCCCTTGGTATATTTGGGTAGGGAAAGGGGTCCTCATCCTGGTGCTTGTTCAGGTACTGGTGAGTCTCTATCAGGGAAAGATCGGGTTGACCTTCGAAAAGTGGCGATTGGGGCATGACTTGTTGGCCCCGGCCATACTGGCCTTTATCTTCCTTCATTCCTGGTTTGCTGGAGACGACCTGGATCTGATGTCGATGAAAGCTCTCTGGGTAATCATGGCTCTGGTGGCCGTCGTGGTATTCCTTTACCGCCGTCTGGTCAGGCCTGCTTGTCTGCGGCGACATCCCTATCGCGTGCAGGAAGTGGTGAAGGAGACGGAGAATGTCTGGACCGTAAGACTGATTCCGCCGCCGGAACGTCGGGTTGAGCCGTATCTGCCGGGTCAGTTCCATTTCTTGACGTTCTTCCGGGACCGCTCTCTGCCGGTGGAGGAACATCACTGGACCATCTCTTCCAGCCCGACCCAAAAGGATTTTATCAGTTCAACTATCAAGGAGTCCGGTGATTTCACTGGCACCATCGGGGCAACCCGGGTAGGAGATACGGCTGCGGTTCATGGACCATTCGGCCGATTTTCCTATGCCCTCCATCCTGAGGAGCGGGATTTGGTATTTCTGGTGGGCGGTATCGGTATTACGCCGATCATGGCCATGATTCGGCATATGAACGAACTCGGCGATACCCGATCGGTGACACTCCTCTATGCCAACCGCAACCAGAATCAGATTGTCTTTCGGGAAGAGCTGGATCGGATCGCCAAAGAAGGCCGCCCGCGACTGACAGTGGTTCATGTCTTGAGCCGACCGGAGAAAAGCTGGAAAGGGGAGACCGGGCATGTGGACGGCAAGATGATAGAGAAATACTGCGGCCCCATCCTCAAAAACCAAGTATTCTATATCTGCGGCCCACCCGGGATGGCTGAGAGTCTTCTGAAGACCCTGGGAGAGCGGGGGGTTTCAAAGGGTCAGATTCGACGGGAAATATTTTCGTTTCTCGACTGAAAGGGGATCATGAGAAAGGCGACGTTACATCGAACAACCGGTGCTGTAGTGGCAGTTCTTCTTGCGACAGCAATTTCCATGGCCGTGCTGAGGAATACTGTTTTTTCCCGGGATGGAAAGGAAAGTACACCTCATATCCATGGCGGAGAAGAGGATCACGCATCGCGAGCGAGGCTCGGCAAGGAGCTGTTTGAAAAGGCGGGATGCTCTCAGTGCCACTTTACCGATTCTGTCAAGACCAAGATCGGTCCAGGCCTTAAGGGACTGTTTGGCAGAACGGAATTGCCGGTCAGCCGTCATCCAGTGAGTGAAGAGAATGTCAGGAGACAACTCAAGGATCCCTATGAGAATATGCCGACTTTTGCGGAGCGTCTGACCCCTGATGAACGGGCACAGATTATCTCATATCTCAAGACCCTCTGAAGGTCCATTTAGAATCCGGAAATGCTGCCTGGAGGTGCGATGAAGAGGCGATTTGTGTAGGAAGTAACGGCGTACCCGTCCGAGCAGTTTGTTCATCTGGGGTATTTTTGTACCGAGCAGGGGGAATGCGGATTGGATCAACTCCCCCTGGAGCAGGTGAAGGCGTTTGAAGACATCCAGAATCAGAGGGGCTCCAATGGATGGGAGTTGGTGCAGGCCCTTTTTGGTTCGGACGGCGTTTTGACCATTTGGAAGAAATCAGAAAACGATGTTCAATATTAAACCCTAGCAGCAAAGGAGAAGACAAAAATGGCAAATTGTGCGGAAATGCAAAAGGGCGATATCTTTTTCTGTAAGAACTGCGGCCTGGAATTGCAGGTAACAAAACCATGCACCTGTGGTTCCGGTTCAGGAGAGAGTTGCTTGGTACCCCTTAAGTGCTGCAATCAGGACATGACGAAGAAGTAGGCTGTGCTGAGGGTGCGCAGTGCGATGCCAGTAGGCATTGGGTACTCGGTATCGGGTGTCGTGCAGAGATCCTGTAAATTCGTCAAGAGACAGAATCTTCGCGTTTATTGTGATAAAAAATCTGGAGATATGAGCCTAATGAATATGGGTGCTGTAATTGTCTGTTGACAATTGCAGCACCCGGGGAGGATATTTAGATCAGGGGGGAGACAAATGCCTGAATTTGCAACACCCTTTGCAGGACGTGCGGCTGACCGTAAACTCACGGACAAGGAGTTGATCCGAGCCATCCGATACTCGATTGCGGCAGAGTACGAAGCGGTTCAGCTTTATATGCAATTGGCAGAATCCATCGACGACGACCGGGCTGCCCGTGTATTGAAAGAAGTGGCGAACGAGGAACGGGTCCATGCAGGGGAGTTCCTGAGACTGCTTCGGGGCCTGTCGCCGATGGAGCAGGAATTCTATGCTCACGGTGCACAGGAAGTAGAGGAGATGTTCCAACAAGCGGCCGGCCGAGGGGGTGAACGCGAGCCACAGGAAAGGGGAATCGAGTCTCACATCGGTATGCCCTATTGCCGGCTGGCTGCAGATCCTGAGCATTCGCGGGGATATGTGGATGAAGAACCCTGCCATGACAGTACGGCTGTCACTCAGGATGAAATAGAAGAGAAATAGAGACTGGAGTTATCATCATGACGGCTACAGAGCTTTTCAGGGCCAGCGAGATGATGGACATGGCCATTCGCATTGAGAATCAGGGGTTGAGGTTCTACGAGGCATGCGCGGCTGCCCAGCCAGATCCGGATATCAAGGATGCTTTTCGATACCTGAAGGATCAGGAGAGTGAGCATGCCCGAGCGTTTTCTCATATGAAGGCGGAACTCCCGGAGGATTATGCCCTCCCCGAAACCTATCCGGGGGAACTCCAGGATTACATGGACGCCTTTGTCCGGGGAAAGGTGTTCGAGGATCCAGCCCATGCAGAAACCGTGGCAACCGAGACTGAGGACCCTGTGGCGGCTGTGGACTTTGGTCTGGAAATCGAGAAGGCGTCCATCTTGTTCTATTCCGGAATGAAGCAGTTCGTGCGGCAATCCGACATTCAAGAGCTCGACCGGATTATCGCCGAAGAGGAGCGGCATGTAAGACGCCTGTTAGCCCTTCGAAGACAGATGGCGGCCTAAGGCGGATAGCCGCAACCAAATCTGCTATTTTAAGCATTGCCGCATCGTAAGAAGTGATGTGCGATGTGCGATAGAGCAAGGAGGGAGGGATGTGGGATGGGCGCATCCAGTATCCAGTATCCAGTCAGGCTTTTCTTGCTTTTTTGCAACAGAAAACCTGGCAATAGGGGACTAAAGATGGAGATGGATCCAAGCTAATGCCGGGCAACACCAAGAAATCGTACAGGGTCATCTCTCACCGGTCCTTTCTGGATCTCATGGACCATCTGATGAAGCACAGGTCTGTGATGGGACCCAGGGAGAGACCGGATCAACCAGGGTTTCACTATTTCGATTGGGTGGAAGATCCATCCGATCTAACCATGGGCTACACGACAACGACGCTCCCGCCGAAGAAGGCCTTCTTCCCACCCAATGAGATCATCTTGACCTTCACCCTGGGGGATCCACCCGAAGTCCGGGATTCCCGAGAAGAAGATCCATTCGTTCTGGTGGGCGTACATCCCTGCGATCTCTCAGCGATCGACGCGCTGGATCGGGCATGTGGAGCGCCACCTCCGGACCGCCGGTGGCAGCATCAGCGGGCGCGCGCCGCCATTATCGGGGTGGACTGTTTACCCGATGCCTATTGTTTTTGCGAACCATTGGGGATTTCCCAGGTCCGTCGGCCGTGCGATTTATTCCTGACGCCGATCACCAGGGGATACTTTGTGGAAACCTGCTCGCCTACAGGCGAAGACATCCTGAAAACTGCGGTGTCCTCTGAAGCAGGCGCGGAAGACCTTCGCGATGCCCTGGATTGGCATGAGCGCAAGAGAAATGCGTTTACGACCCATCTGGACACAGATGCCGGCGAACTGGCCGATATCCTGGAGATGGGGGACTTTAGAGAGATTTGGGAAGAGATTGCGTCTCGCTGTTACAGCTGCGGATCTTGCAACACAACCTGCCCCGCATGTTTTTGTTTCAATATGGAGGATGATCTCGACTGGAACCTGAACAGCGGTGTCAGAAGACGGTCATGGGATTCCTGCCAGCTCCTGGAATTCGCAAAGGTCGCAGGAGAACATAATTTTCGAGGTGAACGGTGGGAGCGGGTCAGACATCGGTGGCACAGAAAGTTTCTCTATCTCTATCGAAAGTTCGGTCGTCCCTATTGTACCGGTTGTGGGCGTTGCAGCCGGGCCTGCACCGCGGACATAAACATCCTGGACGAAACGAATCGTATTGTTTCTCTGTTTAGAAAAGGGGGCAGAAATGCCTGAACAGAGCCCCTTGAAATCCGATAGCCCCCATTACCCATCCTATCTGCCCGGGTTGGCGAAGGTCCTTCGAGTGCAAAGAGAGGCAATGGATGCCATCATCGAACTGGAAATGGCGGGTGGACGGCGCCTGGGGCATATGCCGGGCCAATTCGTCCAAGTATCCATGTTCGGGTACGGTGAGATCCCGATTTCAATCTGTTCACCACCGGGTCGAGGAGAAGGGTTCAAGCTCTGTGTCCGTCCGGTGGGTCGTGTGTCCAAGGCCCTCTATGAAACTTCTCAAGGGGAGTGGGTCGGGATTCGAGGGCCATTCGGCCGTGGATTTCCCGTAAAGACCATGGAAGGGAGGGATATCCTCATTGCCGCGGGAGGAATTGGATTGGCGCCCTTGCGATCCCTTGTCCAGTATCTCAGGGGTCGTCGTGAGGAATACGGACGGATCATTCTGGTTTATGGCGCCAGGAATCCCTCTATGATCCTTTTCAAAGAAGATGTGGATGTCTGGACCCGGGATCCGGGCATGGAGCTCTTTGTGACAGTAGATGAGGCCGATGAATCCTGGGCGGGCCGGACCGGCGTCCTCACAAGACCCATCAAAGAGGAAATCGAAATCAGCCCCATCCACACCATGGCTGCGGTGGTGGGGCCGCCCGTCATGTATCGATATGTGGCTATGGAATTGCTGGCCAAGGGAATGAGCAAACGAAAGATCTACTTTTCTCTGGAACGGCATTTCAAATGCGGGATCGGAAAGTGCGGGCATTGTCAGTTGAACGGAATCTATGTGTGTCAGGACGGACCTGTCTTTCGGTATTCAGACCTGTTCAATCTCTCAGAAGCTGTAGAGGCATGGGCTCCGGAAAAGTGATGCGGGATATTGAGTAATGAGTACTGGGCATTGGGTACTGGGAAATGGATACCACTTTAAACTCTGAGCTTTGAGCTTTCAGCTTGATCACGTGAGACGGTGGCATGAAACCAAGGATTGCCTTTTTTGACTTTGCCTGCTGCGAAGGGTGCCAGTTGACCGTCCTGCAGCTGGAGGAAAGACTGCTGGACCTGTTGCAGCACGTGGAGGTAGTTGAATGGCGGGAGGCCATGAGCGGCGCCTCGGAATCCTACGATATTGCTTTTTGTGAGGGGAGTATCACCCGCGAAGAGGACGTCGAACGTATCAAGCGCATTCGACAGACTGCTGGAGTTGTCGTGGCACTGGGGAGCTGTGCCGCTATCGGTTGTCACAATGCCCTGAAGAACCGCTGGCCCATGGAAGAAGTGATCGACCTGGTCTATGGAAAAGATTCCGCTCATATTGAAACCATTCCCGCCCGCCCTGTCGCCTCGGTGGTGGCAGTCGACTATCAGATCTTGGGATGCCCGGCAAGCCTTCCAGAGATCGACCGCGTCATCAAGTGCATACTGACCGATCAGAAATATCCGCCTCCCAACCAGCCCGTGTGCGTGGAGTGCAAGCTGAACGATACCCTGTGCGTGTTTGAAAAAGGGGAGGTATGCCTCGGCCCGGTCACCCGCTGCGGCTGTGAGGCCATCTGCACGGCCTACGGAGATCCGTGCCACGGCTGCCGGGGACTTATGGAAGGGGCAAACCCGGCGGCGGCAGTCAAGGTGCTCACCGCGGACCGGCTGCATCCGATCATGAATGCGGTGGCCCGTCAACACGGGATGAGTCCGGAAGAAGTGCGATCCCGGTTTACGCTCTACGATGTGCCGCAACCCGATATGGAAAGGGAATCTGAGACGGAATGACCGATACCCATATCCACATTCATCATGTCACTCGCGTGGAGGGGCATGGAGACCTCACGGTCACCATTAAGAACGGCGTCTTGTCGGAAGTCCGGTTCTCTGTGGTAGAGGCTCCACGGTTTTTCGAGGCCTTTTTCCGCCAGAGAACATACCGTGAAGTGACCCATCTGGCCTCCAGGGTTTGCGGCATATGCGCGGTAAGCCATCGGAGCGCAGCCCTCAAGGCCACAGAAGCGGCCTTTGATACAAGGATCTCGGATCAGTCTTTCCTCCTCAGAAGACTGGCCTTTCACGGAGAGGTCTTGAGCAGCCATATTCTCCATATCTATTTTCTCGCAGCCCCGGACTTTCTCGGCGTGCCCAGTCTGTTGCATTGGGTGGAAAGGGACCGGGACACCGTGCTTCGGGCCATGCGGATGAAACAGACGGCCTATGATCTATGTAAATGGGTCGTCGGTCGCCATACCCATCCGGTGGCCATGAGCGTGGGGGGCTTCCCTTTTGTCCACAACACGCAGCAATTGGAGCCCCTGAGAAAACGATTGGTTGTAAGTATGGAAGATCTTCGGGACACAGTCTCCCTGTTCAAGTCCTTCTCCTTGCCGAGCTTTGAACGAGAGACGGAATACGTATCGCTAAGCCACCCGGAGCACTACGCGTTTTATGACGGGGAGATTGTCTCCAGCGACGGCAAGAGCGTTCCGTCCCATCAATACAAGGAAATCATCCATGAATATGGTGTGCCCTATTCCACGGCCAAGTATGCCCGCTGCAATCGCCCCGAATACATGGTGGGGGCACTGGCCCGGACAAATAACAATTTTCACCAACTGAGCCCGTTCGCCAGGGAAATGGCCGACCTGGCAGGGTTGACAGTTCCCTGTTTCAATCCATTCATGAACACCACCGCCCAGATAGTGGAATGCGCCCACTGCCTGGAGGAAAGCGTACAGATGATCGACCAACTTCTTGAAGCCGGAATATGCGCCGAAGATGAACAAACGGAGACCACGCCTCGTGCCGGAAGCGGGGTGGGCGCCGTAGAGGCGCCGCGAGGCATCCTGTTTCATGAATATGAATACGACGCAGAGGGAAAATGCGTATCGGCGAACATGGTGATCCCCACTGCACAGAACCTCGGCAACCTGGAAGCCGACCTGCGGGCATTCACTCCCGGCATCCTCAACCAGGAAAAGGCATCCATTGCCCATGGTCTCGAGATATTGGTCCGTGCGTATGATCCGTGCATTTCCTGTTCCACCCACGTGGTGCAGATGTAGGGATGCGGCAGAACCGATCCCTGCGCACTTAAGAAATTATCTGGAGCCGCCAATGAAATGTCACACCGCCCCGTGAAAAGAAAGGGGTATATCATGTACCACGAAGCGATGCTTTACGAACAGCTGGAAGGCGAATCCGTACACTGTTTTCTGTGCCACCATCACTGCCGCATTAAAGAGGGGGCAATTGGATTTTGCGGGGTGCGAAAGAATGTGGACGGAAAACTGCATACCATGGCCTATGGAAAGGTCGTGGCCGCGAACACCGATCCGATTGAAAAGAAGCCGCTTTATCATTTCTTGCCGGGATCTTTAAGCTTCTCTGTAGCCACCGTGGGCTGCAACTTTCATTGCGGTTTCTGCCAGAACTGGCAGATCTCTCAGATAAAGGAAGGGGGGAGTCTGCCGGAACTCCCCGGCAACCCGATGACTCCGGAAGACATCGTGAAAGAGGCCCACAGGGGACGCTGCGAGAGCATCGCTTATACCTACACCGAACCCACTATCTTTTTCGAATACGCTTATGATACAGCGAGGCTCGCCAAAAAGGAAGGGCTTGCCAATGTCTTCGTATCCAACGGTTTTATGACCAAAGAGGCCCTAAAGACGATTTCGGATTATCTGGATGCCTGCAATGTGGATCTCAAGTCGTTCAACGCTGATTTTTACAAAAAGGTGTGTCAGGGCAGGCTTAAGCCGGTGCTGGCTTCCATTCGGGCCATGAAGGATCTCGGCATCTGGGTTGAGGTGACTACCCTGATCATCCCCGAGCAGAATGATGATGATGCGGAACTACAGGGCATCGCCGAGTTCATTGCGGGCGTCTCTCCGGATATCCCGTGGCATATCAGTCGGTTCCATCCGGGCTATCAATATGGAGATTCCTATCCCACGCCCCCGGAAACCCTTAGGAAGGTCTATAAGATAGGAAAAGCTGCGGGTCTCCACTTTATTTACATCGGAAATCTGCCGGGCGAAGAAAAGGACACTCTGTGTCCTTCGTGTAACGCTGTGGTCATCCGACGGGGGGGCTATTTTGCGTCTGATAACAAGTTAAAGGGATCTCTCTGTCCAGAGTGTGGAGCCATCCTCCCAGGTGTGTTTTCATCTACAACGCGGTAGAGGGTTTGAAATCTCCCGGTTCCTTAGATGCCTCTCCCAGCAGGATTTCTTCCAGGGTGCGGTCAGTTGCCTTGAATGTGAGGGTGATCATGCTGGGCTTTCCTGTTTCCTTGATCGCCTACAGGGCAATTTTTGCTTCCCCAAGATATTCGAAGGTCTCGGCAGAGAGACCCGCCATCCCCCAATACAGGGCCTTCTTTTAAAAGATCCAAGATCACGGGAACCTCGATCTACGCTACGGCTTCCACACGCGAATCTCGGGAACGTTTCTTTTTACATGCTGTTCCACACCATGTTTCAATGTCATCTGAGACATGGGGCATCCGGCACAGGCCCCGGTCAACCTCACTTTGACGATGTCGTTTTCTGCGTCAACCAGTTCCACAAATCCTCCATCCATGATGGCGTTCCCATGAGGTCTCCTTTCACTCGCTTGGGTCTTGAATTAACTTGCCGTGGAAAAGCATACCAACGACGAGGTCGTCATTTCTGCAGCTTTTTGAACAGCGCTTCCACTTCTTCCGCCCCCTGCTGATAATATTGTTCTTCATCAGGAGCCAACTCTCTGAGGACCCTCAGAAATTCTCCGACGTGTTCTCGCTCTTCATCGGCCACATCCACAAGAACCGCCTTTGCCTTTTCGTTGTCCGTGGATTCGGCGAGCTGCATGTACAGCTGAATGGCCTCGTACTCCGCAGCGATACTGTAACGAATAGCCCGGATCAGCTCTTCTTGTGTAAGTTTCCGATCCAGGGCCAAACCTGCAAAAGGGTGTCCGAATTCCGGCATGTCTCTTCCCTCCTTTCTGCCCTAATCGGGCAACTTTTTTTGCCCCTTCCATCCCTGGAATGCCCTTATTTGGGTGTGGACGTCATTGGCAACGGACGCCCCGTGGGATCGGGCCAGGGCCTGGTACATTTCGATGGCCGGTTCTGCCAGTTTGTCCTGTGCCCTGAGGACAAATACCGGTTCATCTTCCCCGATTTTGGGAATAGATATTCTTCCATACTTTTCCGAGACCGCCATACTGCACCTCCTTCGCTTTGCCTGGTTGGGAGTTATTCATCGGCATTTTCTGATCCTTCCAAATTGGAAACCATGCGGTCGAACTCTATATGAAGAAGGACGCTGTCGAAGACCTGCCCCTCCTTCAGCATGGCATCCTTTTCCGCATCGGTGAAATAGTCCATTACAGGGATAAAAAATTCTTTATCCTCCCTTTGTATGTGTTTAGGGTAAAACTCCACCAGATCTTCCAGGCGAGTTTCTATGGTTTTTAACGCTTTCTGGTTTTCCTTTCGATACTGCTCATTGGCCTCCACCAGCCTGCCTGTTGTTTTTCGGCCCCACTAATGTTCCTCCATCAGTTCTGTGATGGTTCGACGATGCTCCTGGGTTAAGGATTTATTTCGAAGTTCCCGATTTCTCTCCGTTTACACTCTAATCGAATCATTCAAAAGACCGGAACTGCTCTTTCAAGGCGCCGCATACCGGACATGGGTCCGAGGCGTCACCTTCCAGTGTATAGCCGCACACTTCGCATACCTGAATCGCTACCAGGTCTGCATCCTTCTTTTCCGCCACGGCTACTTTCGATTTTTCAAACAGGGCCTTGTGCATTTTTTCTGTCTTGTACGACCATTCAAAGCTCCTGTAGGCGCCATTTTCTTCCTGGAATTTGGCAATTTCCATGTAGCAAGGATACATCTCTTCAATCTCAAAGGTCTCGCCTGCAATGGCCAGTTCCAGGTTCTTCAGGGTGTCTCCCGGTCCGAAGGCCCCCATGCTGTTCGCCACATGCCCCTCTTTCAAATGCTTCAGTTCCCGGTAGTGATCGCCTGCATGAATAAACTCGGCATGGGATATGGCTTGAAAAAGTCTCGCTACATTCGGAAATGATTCATCCTCGGCCTTCTTTGCAAAATGACGATACCGCATACTTGCCATGCTTTCGCCCCCGAAGGCGTTGATCAGGTTCTGCTCCGTTATTTTTTTCATGGCTTATCCTCCCAACGTGCTATGGGTTAAACAGAAATCGGAACAGGATACAGGTCCTGCATTTCATTGATTGTCCATCAGCCTTTTCAATGCCAGGCCCAATAGAAAAATAGCCGCTGCAATGCCCAGGCTGACCGCGCAGCTTTCCCAGTTTTCCATGTGTGCGGCGATTCTACTTAGCATCTGTGCAATATCCACCCTCATTATATTTTCTTTGGTAGCATGTAGTTGACCACCGAGGTGGCAGACCTGTATCATCAGGTTTTCCCGGATGCCCTCGACCAGAAGTGGAGGGCTCTACTCACCGGCTATCGGCGCATTCCTGTTCGTTTACCCGTGAAATTCCATTTATGCAGGTATCCTGTGCGCTCGCACGAAAAATGCAATTGCAGATACAATTGACAGCGCTGCCAGCAGGAACCCCACAAAAGGGAGAACAGAAAAGGAGAGGATAAAGAATACAATCGCCGTCATCACAAGAAAAATGCCCAGCACAACGCTAACAGCCTTCTTCCCTGTCTTTTGTTGGTCTTTCATGAAAATTACCTCCTTTCAGTTTGGCGTACGAATAACATCATGACCCTGCAGAGATAAAGAACCCCTGCTGGGGATCACGACTTTTTCATACCGTCTTCCATTCCGGGGAGCGGTTATCTGTCATCAAGCGCTGCGATTCCAGGCAATTGCTTTCCTGCAAGAAGATCCAAAAATGCGCCGCCTCCTGTGGACACATGGGTCATCCGCTCCGATACATCTGCAATGGCTGCAGCTGAATCCCCGCCTCCCACAATAGTTGCCGCGTTCAGGCCGGCCATGGTCTCTGCAACCGCTGCGGTTCCACGGGCCAAAGGAGGCATTTCTGTAACACCGAGGGACCATTCCAGACAATCGTGCAGGCGGGCTCTTGATGCCCCTTGCCATTCCGTGCCTCATTCTTAAGACTGCAACGCTCTGGTCATTAACCGCCGGTGAGGTATTCCGGGAGCAGCATAAAAATCTTTTCCCATCCGTGAACGTCCACAACCCACTTTTTATTACCCCCTTGAAATGAATGAGCTTCACAGTAGCCCAGGATTTCGGGGTGATCCGATACAAGCCTTTCCCACAGCCGATAGGACTGCTTCGATTCAGTGATGGCACAGATAGCATCCAATACGGAGATTTTACCGTCTGCTGTCCATTGGATGGAGATGCCGTTGAATTCTAACTGGAGATCCGATTTGGACATGGCGTAATTCCCTAGTGTTCAATCTTCTTATCATATTGCCGTTAAACCATCCGAGATTTCCCGGTTATTCTTCTCTGAACAAAATATCTTGGTATCGTCCAGTTTATCGGTTTATTTTCGGATGTAAATGGGGTTAAAGCGGTATATGTTCAAATGCAATCTACGATCCGCAATACGTGTTGCGAGATGTGGGATGTGGGATTTGCATTAAAGAAGGCATGAGGCGAAAGACGTTAGGCGCAACGATTTGGGTTCTCAGCTTATCAACCGGTTAGCCCATTCGATGATATCCATCAGTCTTTGCGGGGCAAGCGGTTTTAAATCATCATAGGTAAGCCATCGATATTCGTGGTGTTCGGCTTTCCCGATCTCCGGATTAATGGCAAAAACCACCTGTGAGGTGTTGGTTTCGGCAATGTAATACCTGGCCACCTTCCGTCCACCGGAATATGGCTCTGTTTCCCGGTGGATTTTTCCCCAGCGGAAATGGAGATCCGTTATGCCGGTCTCCTCACAAACTTCGCTTTTGGCAGCATCCAATGGGTCCTCGCCGGACTCTACGACCCCCTCGGGAAAATCTCAGTTTCGAAAAGTCCGGAGGAAAAGGTATTGCCATGTCCCTTTTTGCCTCCTCACAGGTATGATTCCGGCTGAAAGCATTCCAACATTCTCTCTTCCATTCTGGCAAGGATTGCAGGCTGTCTGGGAGTTGAATCCTGCATAGCGATGCCCCACAGGACTGAACCTGTAAGGGCATCGTTCCGTAGGGTCTCAGATATCAGTCACTCTGATATTTGAAGGATACACTTAATCGGGTGCGGTATGAAGCCACTTTCCCTTCCAATTCACATATGACTCTCCTTATATTCTTACCAGTTCGACATGAAATGGGTTGAATCTCTTATTTTCTCCCCAATGCCGGAAACCGGTGATCACCAGCGGATATTGGTAGCTTTCGCGCAACGCTCCCGCAGCCATCATCATCTGGACTTGTCTCCATAAGGAGACAGGATTCATTCACTGCGGAATATGGAGCATGTTATTTGCATATTGTTATATCCTGCATTCCCCATGACCAATCTCAATGCAATTACGGCTGCGCATTGAAGAGAAGCAGGTCTTTACCCTATTCTTCTCCCGTACGTTTATGCGTATCATAAGGAAAATTCCTGATTACTGCGGGCTGGTAACTCCTGAGGATGGTGGAACGGTCCTCAAGCAACTCGAACTGAATAAATGCAGCGATGGAATACTGAAAGGAGAATTATGACCTTCTGGAGTACGCGGAATCTGATGGAACTCATCATCCAGACCGAAGACGGCGGCGAAATAGGCCGATGTAAGGATCTGCTCGCTGACGACAGGTTCTGGGGCATCCGGTATCTGGTTGCCGACACTCGAAAATGGCTCCCGGGCCGCAAGGTGCTCATCTCTTGTAGTTCAGTGAGAGAACCGGACCCAGATCTGACGCATATTCCGGTCAAAATGACCCGGGAACAAATAGACGCCTGTCCGTCACTGGATGAAGATGCTCTTGTCTCCCGAAGATATGAGAAACAGTATTTTGAGCATTTTGGCTGGCCTCCTTATTGGGTTGGGATGGGCCCTTGGGGGGTGGTGTCTTATCCCTATCAGGCATTTGAAATGCAGCAAAAGCTCCAGGGTAGAAAGGATGAAGATCCGGAAAAGAGCCACCTGAGGTCGATTAAAGAACTGACTGATTACACCTTACAGGCCCAAGATGAAGAAATCGGCCACCTTCATGAGTGCATGATGGATATGCCTTCCTGGATGGTAAGGTATTTGGTTGTGGACATTTCAAAATGGTATCAGCTCAAAGGGCGAAAGGTTTTGATTATCCCGGAGTGTGTAACCCATATTGACTGGGGTGAAGAAAAGATCCGCATCAATATTGCCAAAGACGATATCACAAATTGTCCGGAGTATAAACTGGAATCACCCCTCGAAAGGGACTTTGAGATGGTATTGCACGAATACTATGGCTGGCCTAAGTATTTGGAGGGACTTCGCAAATAAAGCCAAGATAACGGAATTGTCAGCGCATTGGATCTTCCGCCTGCCATGTTTCCAAAAGGGAGCTGCCTTAATGCCCAAGGCGAATCCTTTCCTTTATGAGGAGGATAATATCAGGGTAGGAAGATCGCTGATGATATTCCAAGGAGCATCAGATGACTTCAAATGATCAAGAAACCTGTGTGCCCGAGGGTTTTCTGGCACATCTCATCCACGACCTGAAGGCCCCGGTGGTGAATATCGGCGGATACGCCAGGCGCCTTCTCGACGGGAAGATGGGAGACGTGACGCCGGAACAAAAAGAGGGGCTCAACATCATATTGAAAAGCTGTGAGCGACTCGAACATGATTTGAAAATGGTGCTCCAGCACATGAAGATGGATCTTGCCGAGGGATTGTCGCCGCAAGTTTTCGATGTTGTAACGACTGCCGAAGGGGTTTGTGAAACCCTCAAACCTGAGGCAGATGCAAAACAGGTTTCTCTGAACGTGCAGGCGCCACCAGAGAAGGTCTCCGTTGAGGCGGATCCGTTCATCATTAACAAGGCCATTTTCAATCTGGTAGATAATGCCATCCGGTATACTGATGAGGGAGGTCAGGTTCAGGTGGCTATATCACTGCAGAATGATTTTGTGGATATCACGGTTAGGGACGATGGTAAAGGAATTGAAAAGGAGAAATTGGCCCTGGTCCTTCAACCTTTTGAAGAGGTAATGGGCGTTCAGGATAGAGAGCTTCGGGGCCTCGGCTTGGGTCTCTCAAATGTAAAACGATACGCCGAACTACACGGTGGCGTCCTCGAAGCAAACTGCACCCCGGGAAAAGGGAGTGAATTCACTATCCGAATTCCCAAACAGCATGAGAATCCGAAATAGGGCTCTGTAAATTCAGGAAAGGAGAAAATAGGAGATGACGGAAAAACGAGATGCATATGTGCAAAAACTGAAAGCAAAACTGGATGAATGGAATGCTGAGATGGACAAGCTGGCGGTAAAGGCCGACCAGGCGGACGCCGAGGCCAAAATCAGGTATTATAAGGAATTGGAGGACCTGCAGGCAAAACGCAGAGACCTTGAGGATAAGATTGCGCAACTGCAGCATGCCGGTGAAGGCGCCTGGGAGGATTTCAAACAAGGGCTTGAGAATTCCTGGCAAATCCTCAAAGCAAGCTTTTCCAAGGCCAAGTCTGAGTTTGAGAAAGGCTATAGGGAAGGCCGGGAAGAGTAGCCTGGGTGTTGGGTAGCGGGCACTGGATATTGTGTATTAGGGATCGGGGATTGGGGATGTGCGATGCGGGTCTTGCTGATTGCCTCCATTGATCATAAGACGTCGGCCGAAATCCAAGAGATCATTGAATCGGAACCGATGGTTGCGGAGGTACGGTCTCTGGCGGGTCGTAGCGCCGGCAGATTTCGTTTTCTCCAGGCCGCTGTAAGCCTAAGGGCTCGCTCAAAAATAACTTCACATTTTTGCATCTCAGCCTCAGGCCATATTTGGTCGCCGCTCAATCGTGAACTCCTCGAAACCCCGCCAAGGCGGGGCTATTCCTGTGGCTTCACTCAATCGCGTACCTCATGTGGAGCGCGTCGTTATCCACTACGAGCCTCAGGCTCGTGACACCTTGCGCATTGCCGTCATATGTCCGAAAAACCTGCCCCCACAAATTCATGGGAAAGCCTCATAATAATTCCCTTGTTCATTTCTACGATGAAAGCGCTTCTCATGCAATACGGTGCATACCCCATTCGAACCTATTTCCTTTTCAGCAGCTTCTGAAGTTGCTTGAGGCTTCGGGTGTTGATCACATCATCCGGCTCCAGCCAGCCCCGGCGGGCCTGATCGATGCCATATCGAATAAAGTCCAGGTCGGCGATACTGTGGGCATCTGTTGAAATTGCCAGTTTGAGCCCCATCTCTTTTGCCATCCTTGAGTGACTGTCCGTTAGGTCGAGACGGTCCGGGTAGGCATTGATTTCGAGGAAACAGCCTCTTTCCTTGGCCCCTTCCATAATTTTTTCCAAATCGATCTCATAAGGGTCGCGCTCATTAATCAGCCGTCCGGTGGGGTGGGCCAAAATATTAAAGTAAGGGTTGTCCATGGCACGCAGCACCCGTTCCGTCATTTTCTCCCTGGAGAGCCGGCGATAGTAATGCAAAGAACAGACAACAACATCCAACTCTTTCAGAATGTCATCCGGCAGATCCAGTGTTCCATCCTTTAAAATGTCCACCTCTATCCCCTTCAGGAGAAGGATGTCGTTGAATTTTCCGTTTAACCGATCAATCGCTTCGATTTGTTCTGCAAGACGCCTGACATTCAGGCCGTGGGCCATGGTTACCTTTTTGGAATGGTCGGTAATGGCCAGATAGTCGTAGCCATGCTCTTTGGCGGCCTTGGCCATCTCCTCTAAAGTGGCATGTCCATCCGTCGCCTTGGTGTGAGTATGCAGGTCGCCTCGAAGATCTTCGACACCGATCAAATGCGGCAGGTCCCCTTTCTGAGCCGCCTCCACTTCGCCCCGGTTTTCCCGCAGTTCAGGTTCGATATAGGGAAGATCCACCTGATTATAGACCTCTTTTTCGGTTTTTCCGGCAATGCGCTCATCCCCCTTAAACACGCCATATTCATTGATCTTGAAATCCTTTTTAACGCCCAATGTGCGCACCGCAATGTTGTGAGCCTTTGATCCCGTAAAATAGTGCAGGGCCGCCCCATAACTTACCTGGGGAAGGACCCTGAGGTCTACATGAAGTCCCGAACGCAGAACGATCGTGGACCGCGTGGTTCCCTTGGAAATCACCTTTTTGACATCCTCGTAGTCCACAAAACGATCCATCACAGTGGCGCCCTTTCTGCACGTGATTAGGATATCCAAATCCCCTACGGTTTCTTTTCGGCGTCTGTAGCTGCCGGCCACTGTGATTTCCTTGATACCCTTCCCCTTTTTAAGATATTCTACCAGTGAGCGGGCCCTCTGCTCAGCCTCCATCAACTTGATCCGTTCTTCGGTCCCTTCTTGTGCCTCGAGTTCTTCCAGAATCGCTTGCTCGGTTTTTTGGCCGAACCCCTCTAATTCCCTCACCCTGCCTTCCCGGGCCGCTTTCTCGAGTTCTTTGAGAGTGGTCACGCCCAGATGCTGATTGAGGGCCTTTACCCGCTTGGGACCTAGGCCCCCCACTTGCATCAGTTGACTCAGCCCTGAGGGCGTTTTGCCTTCGAGGTCTTCAAGCTGACCGAGAGAACCCGTCTTTACAATCTCTTCGATCTTCTCCGCCAAGTCCTTACCGATTCCCGGCAAGGCGGTAAGGTCCTCTTCTGATTCGATCATATCCGACACATTCCGAGGCAGACTGGAAACCGTCCGTGAGGCATTACGATAGGCACGAACTCGAAATTGATTGGCCCCCTCAATCTCAAGCAGGTCTGCAATTTTATTGAATATATTCGATACATCTGAGTTTTGGACCGGCATGGCGGGCTCCTTTTTGGGTACTGGTACTGGGTATTGGGGATTGGGATGCGTTCGCACATCGCACAACCTACGCAAGCTGAAAGCCAACGGGCAGCCCAACTGACTCAATGAACTCAATAAACTCCAATACCCACTTAGCGACCCGGTGAAAAAATTCTTTCCAGAAGCCGATAATGCCCTTCCATTTCGTACGCCTGGGGCACCCTGTGCAAATGCAGGTCCCGGTAACCGCAGTCAGAGCAGGTGAATTGAGGCCACCCTGCCTCGGCCGCCATTTCCAGGCATTCATTGTAATAGGGGCAAAAGGGGTTCTTCAAGGGGGAAATGTCCCCTCCAAAATATGGCTGCGGCCTTTTCTCGTGAAGCATATGATCATTCCCTGCACTCACTTTCAATCTCCCTTCGTTCCTATATCGGGTTTATGTTTCTATCTGTCCCTTCCTTTTAGAAACTACACGATCTGGAATAAATGTGAATAGGGTCTTTTCTCTATACTGTTACAGCACACGCAGTAGAGCCGTTCTGAATTCACCACACTCAGGTATGGCATGCATAATCCAGAAGAACTGAATAAGGTGATTACCCCATTTCATTCACGCGGCCCGGGTGTGTAGAATGATCCAGAAATCAAAACAAAGAAAGGAGTTAAAAACTATGTTAGTCAAAGAAGTCATGACGCCCCAAGTCCAGTTTGTACGTTCAGACGATACCATTCAGCAGGCTGCAGCAAGGATGAAGGAACTGAATATCGGCGCTATACCGGTCATCGCCGGAAACGAGGCCGTCGGTATGGTGACGGATCGTGACATTGTCCTGCGAAGTGTCGCCCAGGGTCTTGATCCTGAAAAGCACAAGATTTTGGAGGTGGTTTCAGAGGGAATTATCAGCTGCAACGAAGACAATGAGGTGAAGACAGCTGCCGGATTAATGGAAGAGCACCAAATCCGTCGGTTGCTGGTCAAAGACAATGCGGGGAAGGAAACGGGGATTGTCTCTCTCGGCGATCTGGCAGTGAATACTGAACAGCAGATGTCCGGCGAGGTGTTAAAAAAAGTCTCCGAGCCATGCGAACCGGCATTTGCTTAGGATACGTCTCCTCTTAATGATGCTGATGCCTCCGGCATTGCCGGACGATTAAAGCTCCCTCAGGAGAGATCTTTTGTCGGGAGACCAGTCTGAAAGATGCTGTAATTCAGCCAACGAGGTGGAATTGCGGCTTGTGAGGCGTCAAAGAAATGGAAGGAGGGTCATATGCTGCGAAGTCTAAATGAGATGGTGAATTATGTCCTGTCTGCTACGGATGGCGACATCGGCCGGTGCAAGGATTTTCTTTTTGACGATGAGTTCTGGACGGTTCGCTATATGGTGGCGGACACGGGCAAATGGTTGCCCGGCCGAAAGGTACTGATATCTCCCATTTCCCTGGAGGAACCCGATTGGCTTAAACGGCTGTTCACAGTAAATCTGAGCAAGGAACAGATCGAAAGCAGCCCCCCGCTCGATGAGCATGCCCCTGTATCCAGATTGTACGAACGAAAATATTTCGGCTACTTTCATTGGCCCTATTACTGGACCGGCGGGGATGTTTGGGGCGCGGTGCCTTACCCCCCTTCGGCGCCGATTGAATATCCTGAAAATATTGAAGAAGATGAGCCGGATCCGAGAAAATCTCATTTGAGATCCATCAAAGAGGTCAAGGGCTATTATATCCATGCAACCGACGGGGAGATAGGGCATGTAGACGATTTTATTTTGGATTATGAGACATGGGCTATCCGCTACCTCGTGGTGGACACCCGCAACTGGTTGCCGGGGCGAAAGGTCCTGATATCGCCATCATGGATTACGTCGGTGAGTTGGGTGGAAAACAGGGTCAACGTCAGCCTGACCACTAAAGAGGTCAAAGAGAGTCCCGAATACGATCCTGCCCAGCCGGTGAACAGGGAATATGAACTCCGGCTGTATGACTTTTACGGCAGGCCGGCCTACTGGAAGTAAGATAATATGCCGGGATCGAGTGTCTGAAAGCGCCGGAGGCCAAAAGACGGCTTTCTGGTTCAGGCAAAAGATGGTCTCCCCCTTTATCGTAAAGTCTAATCCATGTAGCCATGATGCTCTAAACCCCTCCTGAAATGAGCTGTTGTTAACGAATGCTATGTACAGGCAATTTCCAACCACACGATTGTCTCATGCTAATTGACTTTCTCTCACCTGAGAATGCGGGAGATCCCTTATTTTTATCGATCCGATGCCGTAGAACCTCAAGGACCCTCCACTATCCAATACCCAGTCCCAAATACCCACTACCCAATCCCTAATACCCAATACCCATGAATACAGGATCGGCCCCATGGACAACTGACTCACGCGTGTCTTAGGATCGAAAGTAAATTCCCCAAGAAGAGGGATAAATCCAAAAAAAAGGAGGTAAGGAAAATGACAGGAAATTATGTTGACAGAAGGGCGAAAAGAAAATCCATCATGTTTGCCTGCCTGTTGGCCTTGGTGATCGGGGGTCTCATGGTTATGCCCGCGGCAGCGGCGCTCCATCAGCTTACCGATCGGTCTATCTCAGATGCAGTAGAGGATGAATTGCTGATGGATACGGCGGTCCCCTCTCAGCTGATCAATGTGGTGACGGCAAACGGTATTGTGACCCTTAGCGGATCGGTCGACAACATCCTAGCCAAGGAACGGGCCGCGCGCATTGCCAGCATCGTGAAGGGCGTTCGGAGCGTGGTGAACAAGATTATCGTGGATCCTTCCATACTTCGTACGGACGGACAGATATTGGATGATGTGCAGGAAGCCCTGCTGACCGACCCGGCCACGGATTCCTATGAAATTCAGGTGGCCGTCGACAGCAACGACGTAAAGGTCAACGGTGACAAGGTCATACTCAGCGGCATAGTAGGGAGCGCGGCCGAAAAAACCAGGCTTACTGGGATGCCCTTGTAAATGGTGTAGCTTCTGTGGACACTTCCGGATTGAAGGTTGAAAAAGGGTTTTCGGTTACATGAACTAATAAGAGGAGGATGAGATGCTTACGTTGATTGCACAAAACTGGTGGCTTCATGTACTGCGTGGCTTTCTTGCCGCAGTGTTCGGTATAATGGCCCTTGTGTGGCCAGGGCTGACGCTGGGGGTCCTTGTGATCCTGTTCGGCGTTTATGTTCTGCTGGAAGGGATTCTTGCCCTTGCCGCTGCGTTCAAGCATCGAATGGAAAAATCATGGTGGCTCCTTCTCGTGGAAGGGATCGCAGGAATCGTTGCCGGCATATTTGCGTTCATCTGGCCGGGTCTGACGGCCATGGTTCTGCTCATATTTATTGCTCTCTGGGCCATCCTGACCGGGATATTTGAAATTGGCGCAGCTGTACAGCTCCGCAAGGAAATGAAAGGAGAATGGGTCCTGGGAGCAGCTGGAATCATCTCCATTTTGATCGGCATTCTCCTTATTGCCAACCCCGGGGCAGGCGCTCTGGCAGTGGTCTGGCTAATCGGGATCTACGCCATTGTTTTTGGTGTGCTCCTCATATATCTTGGCTTTAAGGCCCGCAGCCATACCTTCTCATGATCCAACAATCAAGAATCAGACTTCTGACCCCGGCCTCGGCCTATCCCGCCACCTTGACTGCGCCCCCTGCCGGGGGCGGCACCCATGTCTTTTCCAGGAAGTGCGCCTTCCTCATGTTTATCACCTCTCCTATCCGAAATATGCCAACGTCCGGCGCAGGTCTTCATCGATGTCGTTGACGAGATTTTCCAATTCCTTCTTGTAAGTATGCCAGCTGCTTTCATCAGCCTGCTCCAGTGTGGAGAGCTTGGCCTTGGCCTCTTCGTGCTTCCGAACAGTAGGCTCTATTTTGATTTCCGGTCGTTTTTCCCTTCGCTGTTGCATTTCGGTTCTTATCTGATTTATGGTTTCACCGAATCCCGTCAGCCTTACATCAATCTCCGAACGGTATTTTTCCTTTTCGTCCATGAGTGCCTCCTTCCATAGAATATCGCTTTACATTTGACAACAAATCCGCTCAAGCGGCCATGGGGTCAAGCCCGTATACGTTCTCTTTATAAGCTGTAAAATCGTTCTACAGGTAAGCGCGTGTTTATATCTCACACCCGCTTCTCTTGAGGCACAGAGATTTCAGAGAGTATTCTGGGCAAAAAACCATGTGACTCTGAGGGCTCTGTGAGACGCTATTCATAGCACATCGCACATCACATACACATCACACCAATTCATCGAACTCCTTTTCGTCGATGATCCGGACGCCCAGTTCTTTGGCCCTGTCCAATTTGCTTCCCGGATCCTCACCTGCAACCACGTAATCCGTCTCACTACTCACGCTGGATATGGACCGGCCGCCCAGGTCTTTCACACGCCGCTGTGCCTCGTCCCGTGTATAGTTTTCGAGCTTTCCTGTAAACACAAAGGTCTTGCCGTCCAGGGGAGCGGCCCTTTTCTTTCCGGACATTTTACTGGGCTTCACGCCGGCGTCCTCAAGACGCTTGAGCACACGCTGGTTGATTTCTTCTGCGAAGAACTGGGATACGCTTTCTGCGATTTCCGGCCCGATCTCTTCGGTCTTTTCCAGGTCTTCTCTTGTTGCCTGCCGAAGGGCTTCCAGGCGTTGATAACGCGTCGCCAGCACTTGCGCCATGCGCCGGCCCACATGGCGGAAGCCCAGGGCATACAGAAAGCGGTCCAGAGGCGGCTGCCGGGTCGCCTGAATGGCGTCATGAAGCTGGGTGGCGGATTTCTGAGCAAACCCGTCCAGTTTCAATAAATCATCCACAGAAAGGGCATAGAGATCCGCAATGTCCTCAACCAGTTCTTTTCGAACCATATCCTGAGCCGTCTTCTCACCGAGTCCCCCCATATCCATGGCATCCCTCGAACCATAATGGATGATCCGGCCGATGACCTGGGGGGGACAGGAAAGTCCTGCGGGGCAGAAATAGTAGGCCCCTTCGCGAAAAATCTCGGCATCGCAGGCCGGACATTTGGAGGGCATGGAAAACGGCTTCTTCCGCTTCTTCCCGGGCGTCTCAACGCGCTCCATCACCTCGGGGATCACGTCCCCGGCCCGTGCAATGCGCACCTGGTCGCCGGGTCGCACATCCTTTTTCCTGACCTCCTCTTCATTGTGCAGGGTGGCCCGGCTGACCGTAACACCCCCTACATCCACAGGCTGGAGAAGCGCTACCGGCGTGAGCATGCCGGTTCTTCCCACCTGGACAACGATCTCCTCCAGGGTAGTGACCTCCTCTTTAGGGGAGAATTTCCAGGCATAGGCCCAGCGAGGACTCCGCTGTCGCACCCCCAGTTTTTCCCTCTGCATGTAGCTGTCCACCTTGATGACAACGCCGTCAATCTCGTATTCCAGATCGTCTCGCCGTCCTGACATCTTTTCATGGTACGACGCAATGTCCTCAAAACCGGAGGCCTTTTCACGGTGAGGGTTTGTTTTGAGTCCCCACCGGCCGAACTGCTTCAATGCCTCCCAGTGGGAAGCAAGGCCATCCCCTTCGATATTGAGTATTTCATAGAAAAAGATATCCAGCGGCCTCCCTGCCACATTTTTTGGGTCCAGCTGCCGCATGGCGCCCGCAGCTGCATTCCGAGGATTGGCGAATGGATCCTCTCCCTTTTCGATGCGCTCGCGGTTCAACCGCTGAAATCCCTGTTTGGTCATGAAGACCTCTCCCCGGACCGAGAGAAAATCGGGCAAACCCGTTCCATCCTGCAGATGCATGGGAACCACCCGGATGGTCTTGATATTTTTCGAGATATCTTCGCCCACCTCTCCGTTTCCGCGCGTGGCGCCGTACCGGAAGCGTCCTTTCTCGTAGACCACTTCTACGGAGAGCCCATCGAATTTGGGCTCCAGTACGTATTCGACCTTTTTCCCTTTGCTTTTGCGGCGGATGAAATCATGGAAATTCTTGACATCTTTTTCCTCCAGAGCCGAATTCAGGCTCAACATCATCTCGGCATGATTGACTTTTTTCAGTTCATCCACCGGCTCGGCCCCGACCCGCTGCGTAGGAGAGATGTCTGAACGAAGCTCGGGAAACGCGTCTTCCAGTTCCTGCAGGCGCCGGAAGAGTTTGTCATAAACGGCATCCGAGATTCGGGGCTGGTTTTTTACATAATAAAGGCAGTCATGATATTCGATACCCTCTCTTAGGGCCTCTACTTCGTCGAGGGCCTCTTTCTTGCTCAGTTGGTCCACATCCTTGAAATCGGTATCCGGATGCTTTTTAAAATCCATAAATCATCCCCCGCCTCACATCCACCATCCACGATCTCAATTCCCCAGTACCCAATACAATCATTCTGTTATCATCTCATTCAATTTCAATGCATTTTGGGCGGCATATCCCTCATGGTCATTATCAAAATAGCAGAAGACCTCGCTTCCCTTATCCACCCACGTCGAAAACGCGCCAGCCCATCCGGAGAGCTTTGAGACGCTGTAACTGCCTTTGTAAGCACCTTCGGGCCCGTGAAGGCGAATATAGATGAACTCCGCCGTCACCTCTTTTGGAGAGCTATATCCGGCCAAATCATAGATAACGAAAGCCGCCCCGAACATTTTCATGGCCTCATAGGCTTGCGGGTTCATCCAGGATGTGTCCCGGAACTCAAAGGCGTATCGGTAGCCGCTGGGAAGTATTTCCAAGAAGTCATAAAGGCGGTCCGCGTTAAAGCGCCAGCGCGGGGGCAGTTGAAACAGAATGGGGCCGAGTTTGTCCCCCAATACATCCACCCTTTTCAGGAAGGCGTTCAGAGGCTCTTTGGGGTCTTTCAGCTTTTTCATGTGAGTAATATAGCCACTCGCTTTTACAGAAAACTTGAATCCCTCCGGGACGGTCTTCCGCCAAGACGCCAGGGTCTCTACTGTGGGAAGCTGGTAAAAGGAATTGTTTATTTCCACGGTATGGAAATGTTGGGAATAATATGTGAGATAGTCTTTGCCGGGCATATCCTCGGGATAAAACGGACCCACCCAGCACTTATAATGCCAGCCTGAGGTCCCCACATGTACATTTTCCAGCTCTGCCACAAAACCCCCTTGTTTCCCTTAAGGTGTTTTCTATCCGACTTGAACAGACGAGCTGATAACAGTACAATTTTTTACAGCAGATGAGGGGATTTCACAATAGGGTGAGTAGGGTATTTATGCAGCATGAAGGACACGCCCGGCTAAAGCATTTCGCGAACGGCGCCATCAGCGTAACAATTTTGAGAGCAATATATCGCCCAAAATTGCCGTACTGACAAAAATTTCATTGGATAAGTGAGGGCGGGACAATACAGCGGTAAGACAGGGTGTATACGTGATGGACCCTATTCACGATGGGCTGGGTATTGGGTATTGGGTATTGGGACGAGGCGCATATCGCATATCACACATCGCACATCCCACATCACACATCCCGAAAGGAGACGCGGATGTTTACCATTGATACAGCAGAATACGACGCGGTGATATTCGACATGGACGGGGTGGTGACCCAAACAGCCAGGATCCATGCAGCCGCATGGAAGGCGCTTTTTGACGAATACCTGGAAAAGCGCGAGGGAAAAGAGTTTCGACCTTTTGATCCGGACTCGGATTACACACGCTTTGTGGACGGCAGGCCCCGGTATGACGGGGTTCACAGTTTTTTGGCCTCACGCGATATAGACCTCCCCTACGGCTCGCCGGAGGATTCATCCGACACGGAAACCATCTGCGGACTTGGCAACCGGAAGAATGAGTATTTTCAGAAGTATCTGAAGAAAGACGGCGTAGAGGTTTACCACGCCGCGACAGATCTCATCCGGCGCTTGAAGGATGTCGGCATACGGACGGCAGTCGTCTCTTCCAGCAAGAATTGCGTCCCAGTGTTACAGGCTGCCGGGATCCTGGATCTGTTTGATGCCAAAATTGACGGTGTGGACTCAGAAAACCGGCATCTGTCAGGCAAACCCGCCCCCGACATCTTTCTGGAGGCCGCATCAGAGCTGGAAGTGGATCCGGGTCGCGTTGTCGTTGTGGAGGACGCCATCGCCGGCGTGCAGGCAGGCAAGCATGGAGGCTTTGGCTGCGTCATCGGGGTAAATCGGGGGAGCCGCTGGAAGGCCCTGAAGGAAAATAAGGCAGACGTGGTGGTGACGGACCTTTCCCAGATCAATATTATCCGGGATGATTCCGGGACATCCACCCATGACCTTTCCTCGGCCCTCGATGCCGAAGATGAAATCTCCAGACAACTTTCGGAGGACAGTACCGCCCTCTTTCTCGATTATGATGGAACCCTTACCCCGATTGTCTCCCGACCCGAAGATGCGGTCCTGTCCGATGCCATGCGGCATGTGTTGAAGGACCTATCGGAGCGTTTTTTGGTGGCGGTGATCAGCGGCAGGGACCTCACGGATGTAAAACAGAAGGTGGGGATTGATACCATTTTCTATGCCGGAAGCCACGGCTTTGACATTGCAGGCCCCAAAGGTCGTCACATCGAGGCCCAGCAGGGCACGTCCTTTCTTCCGGTTCTGGACGAAACCCAAAAAGACCTGGAAGAGCGACTGGAAAACATCTCCGGCGCAATGGTGGAGCGCAAGAAATTTTCCGTGGCCGTCCACTACCGAAACGTGGCAGAAGAAAGAGCATCCGATGTATCACAGATCGTGGACCGGGTACACGCCCGTCACCCCCGGCTGCGGAAATCCAGTGGAAAGAAGGTATATGAACTGCAGCCCGACATCAACTGGAACAAGGGGAAGGCGCTTTTATGGCTGCTGGGCAAGCTGGGGTTGGACCGTCCCGATGTGATTTCATTGTATATCGGGGATGATGTGACCGATGAGGACGCCTTCAAGGCCCTGGCGGATCGGGGGATCGGCATTGTGGTTCAGGAAGCGCCTCGTCCCACCGCAGCGCAGTACAGGCTGAAAGACCCTGACGAGGTGTACCGGTTTCTAAGACGACTATAATTGGGCGGAACCAGTACCCAATACCCAGTACCCATCTAGAAAGGAGCGCCTATATGAATTCCTGGTCATTTGTTTACGAAGGCTTCAAGCCTGATGAAGAGGGTCTGCGCGAGGCCCTCTGCACCCTGGGCAACGGATACTTTGCCACCCGGGGGGCGGCAGCTGAATCAAAGGCCGACAGCGTGCATTACCCTGGCACGTATCTGGCAGGCGGATACAACCGGCTTTCCACTGAGATTGCCGGCCGGGTGATAGAAAACGAGGATCTGGTCAACCTGCCCAACTGGCTCTGCCTCTCTTTCAGGATCGGAGATGGTCCCTGGTTTCGTCTGAATGATGTGAAAATCATCTCCTACCGCCAGGAGCTGGAGCTCAAAAGCGGCATCCTCATCAAACAGGTACGCTTCCGAGATGAACAGGGACGCCAAACGGAAATGACCCACCGCCGGCTGGTCCACATGGGAAATCCGCATCTTGCCGCGACGGAAACATCCTTTACCGCTGAAAACTGGACAGGCCTCATGGAAGTACGCTCGGCCCTGGACGGTCGTGTCATCAATGGCGGGGTCGAACGCTATCAGGACCTCAATGGCGACCACCTGAAGCCACTGGAAACAGAAGCGACAAATCCGGAAACGATCTTTTTGAAGGTCGAAACCAAAAACTCCGGGCTGCGGATAGCCCAGGCTGCAAGAACGCAGGTTTTTAGAGGGGACCGGCCCCTCACCGTTGAACGTCAGGGCGTAGAGGAAGCGGGATATATTGCCCAGCAATTCCAGGTTGACATGTCAGAAGGGGCTGAGGTGAGAATCGAAAAGATCGTCTCCCTCTTCACGTCCAGGGATCACGCTATTTCGGAGTGCGGCCTGGAGTCAAAGAAGAACCTCAGACGTGCCGGATCCTTTGAGACGCTGATGCAGACCCACATTCTGGCATGGAAACAGCTGTGGCAGCGTTTTGATATGGACTTTCATTCCAATGAGTCGGACAGCGACCGGATGTCGTCGATCCTTCACCTCTATATCTTTCATCTGCTGCAGAGCACATCGATCCATACGATGGATCTGGATGTGGGCGTGCCATCCAGAGGATGGCATGGGGAGGCCTATCGGGGACATGTCTTCTGGGATGAACTCTTCATTTTCCCATTTCTCAATCTTCGCCTCCCTGAGACCACCCGTTCCCTTCTCATCTACCGTTACCGGCGTCTCGGTGAGGCCCGGGCCGCCGCCAAAAAGGCCGGTTACCGAGGCGCCATGTATCCCTGGCAAAGTGGAAGCAACGGCCGCGAGGAGAGCCAGCAGCTTCATCTAAATCCCAAATCGGGCCGCTGGATACCTGATAACTCCCGATTGCAGCGGCATGTCAATGCCGCCATCGCCTATAATATCTATCAATACTATCAGATTACCCACGATATGGAGCTTCTCTGTTTCTATGGGGCTGAAATTTTCCTTGAGATTGCCCGTTTCTGGGCCAGCGCGGCCACCTATAATCCGGATATCGATCGATATGAGATCTTTAGGGTCATGGGACCTGATGAGTATCATGATGCCCTTCCCGATTCAGACCAGCCCGGCCTGAACAACAACGCCTATACCAACATCATGGCGGCCTGGGTCCTTTCCCGGGCCCTGGAGATCCTCGAACTTCTCCCCGGAGATCAACGTGGGGAACTCAGTGCCGGACTCGGCCTTGACAGCCGGGAAACCGATCTCTGGCAAAAAATCAGCCGCAAGATGCGCGTGGTCTTCCACGACAATGGGATTATCAGCCAGTTTGAGGGGTATGGGCAGCTGGAAGAGTTTAACTGGGACGGCTACAGGAAAAAATATCCAGATATTCAACGAGTTGACAGAATACTGGAATCCGAGGACGATACGCCCAATCGCTACAAGGCCTCCAAGCAGGCCGATGTGCTCATGCTTTTCTATCTTTTTTCAGCCGAGGAACTCCGCGACCTCTTTCATCAGCTGGGCTATCCCTTTGAATATGAGACCATCCCCAATAATATCGAATACTATATGAAGCGCACCAGCCATGGTTCCACGCTGAGCCGCGTGGTCCACTCCTGGGTTCTGGCACGATCGGACAGGACCGGTTCCTGGAAGTTCTTTCATGAGGCCCTGCAGACCGATGTGGCCGACATCCAGGGAGGGACCACCCCCGAAGGGATACACCTCGGAGCCATGGCCGGAACTGTGGATCTCATCCAACGGGGGTATACGGGCATCGAGGCGCGCGGGGATACCCTTTTCTTCAATCCCTGCCTGCCGAAACAGCTGAATCATCTGCAGATGGACATTCGGTATCGGGGGCATTCTCTCGCCGTGACCATCCAACCGGACAAACTCACGGTTAAGGCATGCCGATGCACGGAAGGACCCATACAGATCAGGGTCAGGGAACAAACCTTTACGCTTCACGAAAACGAAACCCGAGAAGTCGAGTTGCGGAAACTGAAATGAAGATGAGACACGAGATATGGATTGTAGACTGGCGAGTTGAAACCCTTAAGCCCGGCGCCTTGAGCCTGAGGACTTGCGCCTCCTGTCACATCGCTGGCCACTACGCAATAAGGTAGGAGACAGATTGAGTCACGAATTCTTGTCACAGGCAAAACACCGGCCATTTTTGCTGTCAGTATTGTTCTTTTCCCTCTATCTGGCCTATCTCATCCTCCACCCTTTTCTTCACACTATTATCCTCTCCATTATTCTGGCTTCCCTCTTCTCTCCGTTCAAGAGCCCCCTTATGAATCTGTTTCGAGGTCGAAAGAACGTTGCGGCATTGACGGCTGTAGTGGTGATCACGATCCTGATCGTGATCCCGGTCCTTTTTTTCATGTCCGCACTGATCGCTCAGGGTATAGAAACAATCAATCACATCGATGGCTGGATCCGGGAAGGCAATCTCCAAAAGCTCATGGACCAATCCAAATCCATGGCCTTTGTGGATTGGATCAAAGGGCATCTTGCTTTTGTGGATTACAACCTATCGGATCTCCAGGGGGATCTCTTGCAGGTGAGCAAGAATCTCGGCCAGTTTCTCCTTCAGAGAGGGGCCGCCTTTCTCAGGAATGTGGCGGACATGCTTTTTCATTTCTTTGTGATGATCTTCATTACCTTCTATCTGGTGCGGGATGGAGAGGAGATGCTTGATCGGCTCAAACACCTCACCCCCCTGCGTGAAGAGCAAGAGGAACAAATCATCCGAAGGATAAAGGCGGTGGCCCGTTCAGCCCTCCTGGGCGGCCTTATGACAGCCTTGTGCCAGGGCGTTGTGGGAGGTATCGCCTTCGCCATTGTGGGAATCCCCGCCCTCTTCTGGGGAACGGTCCTCGGCTTTTCCTCACTGATTCCCATCGTAGGCACCGCCATGGTATGGGTTCCGGCCACTGGGTATCTGTTCCTTCTTGGAAGGTGGAAGGCCGCGCTCTTTCTTGCCGCCTGGTGCATTTTTCTGGTGGGTTCGGTGGACAACTTTCTGCGACCCTTTCTCATGAGGGGCGAAGGCCGAATGTCTCCCTTTTATATTTTTCTCGCCATTATAGGGGGGGTAAAATATTTCGGTCTCAAGGGACTCCTGTACGGCCCTCTCATCCTGGGGTTCGCCAGCGTGATGCTTTACATATATCGGATGGAATGCCGAGAACTGCTTTCTGCCAAGGGGGAATAGAGAATATCGATCAACTGGAAGGGAGTATGGACGCCACCCTTTGCAGAATATCCTCGGTGGTCGATGTTTTTTTGGACATGAAGAAATCCGCCCCCGATTCAAACGAAGCCTTTTGGTACTCAGGTGAGTCGTAACTGGTCATCATGATGACAATGGCCTCGGGATGGGCCGCCTTAAACCTTCTGGTCAAATCAAACCCGTTTTCCCCCGGCAATCGCACATCCATAAAGATGAGATCCGGGACGTTCGTTGCCGCCTTCTGCAGAGCCGTTTGACCCTCTTTTGCCTCCATGATATGCATGGCGGGGAATCTTGAGATCAGAATGCGGCTAAGCATTTTCCGGAAGGCTGCATTGTCTTCTACAATCAAGATGGCAGACATGGGTATCTCCTTTATTGGGTACCGGAAACTGAATGAGGCATCTTTTTTCTCTTCTCTCATCAGATGTCTTATCGCTATTATGTTGATACTTTACCTGGATTTTTGATTGTGGTATATGGGTTAGAACACGTATAAAGATGCAAAATGTCCTCTATTTGACGGCTCAACACGCCTGAAATACCGTCAACACACAAAAGGAGTGTCTGTCATGATCAAAAAAAACCGAGTTGTTATTGCGGAAGATCACAAAATACTCCGACAGGGACTTCGCTCCCTGCTGAGCACAAGTGAGGAATTGGAAGTGGTTGGAGAGGCGGGCGACGGTATGAGCGCTATCCGGGTCATCAAGGACCTTGAACCCCATCTGGTGCTGCTGGATCTCAACATGCCGAAGATGAACGGCATAGCCGTGATCAAGGAAATCAAGCAGTACTGTCCCGATACGAAAATCCTGGCCCTTACCATGTACCGGAAAGAAGAATACATCCTCGAGGTCTTCAAATCCGGTGGAGACGGCTACTGCCTTAAGTCATCCGGACATGAGGACCTGATGACGGCTATTCGGGCGGTTCTATCCGGCAAACAGTATGTCAGTCCTGAGATATCGGATATGGTATTGGAGGGATACCTGGAGAGCCGAAAGACCATCAGGAAGAAATCATCGTTCGAGTCCCTCACACAGCGCGAAAAAGAGGTTTTAAAACTGGTGGGAGAAGGGTATCACAACAAGGAAATCGCAGATTATCTCTGCATCAGCCCGAAGACCGTGGAAAAACATAGGGGGAACATTATGCAGAAGCTGGACCTGCACTCCGCCTCGGCCCTCACTGCCTATGCCATTGAGAAGGGACTGGTCACCAGTGAATAACGTTGGGTATTGGGTACCTAATACGCCCATCTGGCCAGGATGGTGGTGCCCTGCCCTTCTTCCGATTGTATCTCAAACGTCCCGTTGGATAATTCGGCCCGCTCCTTCATGCCGATGAGCCCCATCCCTTCCTCCTGATTCGCTTGGGCCAGTCGATCTGTCATATCAAAGCCCTGCCCATTATCTCTGATGGAAAGCTCCAGAAATCCATCTGAGTTTCTCAGGCTCACATGAACGGTATCTGCTTGGCTATGCTTGAATGCATTGTTTAAGGCCTCCTGCAAAATCCGGTAAATGACAATGCCCAAAGACTGTTGGACCTCGTCTTCCCGGACCTCGATCCGGGTTTTTATCCGAATCCCTTCACGGACCGCTTGAAGATCACGGCAAACAGACCCGATCGCTGGGAGGAGACCCATGTCATCCAGCACCGATGGACGCAAATTGGATGAAATCCTGTGGATTTCCTCGGTGGTATCCCGCACAATGTCAATAATTTGCTCCAGAGCTATCCCCTCATTCGGCCCGTTGCCATGACGCATGCGATGGACTTTTTCTTCAAGGCCGTATCGTATGGCGGTCAGGCTTGCGCCGACGCTGTCATGGAGTTCCCGCGCAATGACCCTCCTCTCATTCTCCTGGGCCTCCAGCACTTTCGCCGACAGAACGCGCAGTTCCTGTTCCGATGCCCGCAACGCCGCCAGCGTCTTGGAGCGGTCAATGGCATATCGGATGGCGCGTTCCAGCAGCGTCGGGCTCAGCTCGGTCTTTTCAAGATAGTCCGCCACACCTTCCTTCATCGCCTGCATATCCACATCATGGCTCCCCTGGCCCGTGAGAAGGATGATCGGCGCCTGGAATCCATGTTGAAGAAAACTGCGTGTCAGTTGAATCCCGTCCCGTTCTCCAAGCAGGTAATCGACCAGGCATACGTCATGTTGATTCAATGTGGCCTTGTTAACGGCCTCTTGAAAGGTAGATGCCCAGTCCAGTTGGAAGGTCTGTCCTTCAATCTTTGATAGGAGGTGTTTGATGATCACATAATCATCTTCATCGTCTTCTACGAGCAGTACCCGTATGGCTTTCTCTTCCTTCTCTGTTTTCATGGGGTGAATGGTCCGTCTATTTCGTGATTCGCCACTGATCGCTATTGAGACGAATACGGGGTTTATTAACACATTTTTACGGGCGCTTCAAGGCCAGAGAATGACGCCAATACACCCTGACCGATCGCTGGCACAGAAGTGTATTGTAACAGGTACGGAAGGCGGGAAATATGTTGAGATATGGCCCCGGCAAGAAAAGCTCCGCCCGATCGGTTAAATGCGCTTTTGCGGCCCTCCATCAGCGGGTTTAACCGGGCGGGCGAATCTTTGGCCGCCGCTGGCGACCCGCTGCGAGGGGGACTGCGAGCAACGGGTCGCTATGAATTTTCAAGATACAGGCCTCCCCGGCATCTCTCCATGAGAATATTCAGGCAGCCTCACTACATTCAGCCAGTAATCGCCCAATCGCGTCATCACTTTCACCAGGGCATCAAATTCAGCAGGTTTGGTAATATACGAATTCGCTCCGAGCTCATAACTGTATCTGATATCATCTTCTTCGCCGGAAGTCGTAAATACCACGATCGGGATACGACGGAAATCAGGCGCCGCTTTTATCTCTTTGAGCACTTCTCTTCCATCCTTTTTGGGCATATTGAGGTCCAGGAGAATAAGACACGGCAACGGCGTATTCTCCAGGCTCGAAAACCTGCCGCGGCGGTGGAGATAGTCCATCAGTTCCTCGCCGTCCGACATCAATTGAAAATCCCTCTGCTGGCCGCCCTGCCTGAAAGCATGTTTGGCAAGGTAAAAATCATCCGGGTCGTCATCGACCATCAAGATTGTCCTGGTTTGGTAAGGTTCCATCGGCTGTTCACCCCTTTCTCATTAACCCTTCATCATCGTTAAATGGGCATGCTTATTGGTTAATGCAAGATCATTTTCTCCGTTCCATATTCTCCTTCGCTTTTTAAAAATTCGATGATGAGTTCAAAGGTAAATCGGTCAACACTTGCCTCATACCAGCCCATTTTTCTTAGATTTCTGTTGACCCGGTGGGTAGTTACGCCGCCTTCCTCCCTGATAATCTGAAGGGTGTCTTCAACAAACAGGAGCGTCTCCCTTGGAGTAAAACCCTGCAAAAAAGTCTATAGAAAAGGCGATCGGCAATCTCTTCCATGGGCCTCCTTATGACTGAGGTTCAGCACCAACGCAGTCTTATCCGCCATTGGGCTGGGAGAGGCTTAATGGAAGAAATATTTTTGCATGTCAGGACGTTATGGCCGTCTTCGGTGAGTTCATCGGAGTATAACATCCGAATCGCAGCGTCATCATCCAGCATCAGTATTTTGTGCATCAGGCCGCCTCCTTCTTTAACCAGGCGCTTCCGCTCTTATCTATGGCCTCTATAACCGTTTTCGGGAGGTCTGCGAGTTTTATGCTTTGACCCGCTTCCGTTCTGTCCAGATCGATGACATCGCAGAGATACCGGATGCCTCGTGCATCCAGGGGATCGGCCGCCATGGTATAGACCTTTCTGTTATCAACCACGAGACAGTACCGATCAACGGTTTTGCCGCCGTTATCAAAAATTTGTATGTTCATGGCGCCTCCTTCCTATCGCCTTGCTGCCATTCATGGTTGAAGAACCTGTGTAGCCCCGCCCCGGCGGGACAGGGAACCTCAACGGTTACTCATGCCTTTTCTTGGAGGGGCGGTTATTCCGCGTTTTAGACTGTTGTGCTGTGATTATTCCTTAATGAGATTTTCGTGAATCTTTTGCTTGAGTAGGTCCGTGTTAACATCCTTGATAACATAACCGTCTGCATGGCTAAGGCGAGGATCGCCGATAAAACTGTCATAGGCACTTACGATCAGCACCGGCATGGAAGCGTCATATCTCTTTATCTTGTCCAGTAATCCCCATCCTTCAAATCCCCGTAAATAGAGATCGAGGAGGACCAGATCCGGGCTTGATTCCTCTACAGCGGTCATGACATAATCCGCATCCTCGACACACGTAACCTGATGTCCCTCGTCTCTCAGCTCTCCTGAGATGAGTTCGCACATGAAAGGTTGGTCGTCCACAATCAGAATGTTAGCCATGCTTTCCTCCATTTTCAAAGGTGTGGTATGCGTTACAGAAGGCATGAGGCGCTAGGCGTTAGGCTCAAGAGCTTCACCATGCCAGCACCCAATCCCCGATACCCAACATGGCCGTACCATAAACGGTTGATTCGGCCCTGTCCATCCGGAGACCACTGGTTTCACATAATCTATTTCTCAAATATTTATAAGTTTTATCTGAAACTCTTTGGGCCTGGATGGGAGTGGCTTTTGGAAGATAAAAAGGGAAACGGGGGACATAAAGGGGTGGCTGAATTATCCAGCCCCCATATGTGGTAGCCTGGGACAAACTCAGCTATTGGGAAAATCCTTAGAGTTTGATAAGGTTTTTTCTGAGGGCGATCTTGGTCAACTGCGCAACAGAATTAACATTAAGCTTGTCCATGATATTGTATTTGTGAGATTCCACCGTCTTGGGGCTGATGCCGAGCCGTTTTGCGATCACCCTGGGGCTCACGCCATCTGCCAAAAGCGGAAACACCTCTTTTTCCCAGGTGCTCAGGAAAACCATTCCATCCTCGACCTCCTGGGCCGACTTTCTATCTGGGGACTATGGTTACGGCATCTTCCGGCCTGGAATACGGGATTACCCTTATATACCAGAGGACGGTTATCGCGTAACGTAGGAAGTGTGCAATGCGATGTGGGATGTGCAGAGAGAAGACGCAAGGTGCGGGGCTTTAGGCTCAAGGGTTTCATCATCCCAATACCCAGTACCCAAAAATCATGGAGGTAAGAATGGTAGTTCCGGAATTTATTATTTCATTGATTATTGCCGGGATGTTGACCGTAGTTTTCCTGCTGCTGATCCGAAAATCGGGGCGGCGGACCGGTCTGCTCTGGATTTTTCTCCTCATTTTTCTCGCCATCTGGGCAGGGGGAATATGGATCCGGCCATTCGGCCCTACTCTGTGGGGCATTCATTGGGTGGCCTTTCTTCTGGTGGGTCTCGCTATTGTCCTGTTTCTGGTCATTTTCACGCCAAAGAAGCCCCCGAGAGGCCGGCACGAGACCCTGAATATGCTGGAGCGGATTGAAGACGAGAAAAACATGGAACAACTTGCTTACATTACCTTGAGCATCTTTTTCTGGATCCTGGTCTTCGGGCTCGCCATGGTGATTGTGCTCCACTACAGTTTCGGATTGGACCTGTAACATTGGGTATTGGTGCCGAATGCCTTGGGTCTCATTCATGACAGAGGGACCAGAATAAATGACCGACAAAGAGAGCGCTCCACTTAAACAAGAACCCTCCTGGTGGAGGGGTTTTGACTGGCGGATCATCCTCTGGATGACCCTTATCTGGATCGTTGCATCCTTTTTATTGGGTCCTTGGCACGGGCCGAGGCGTATGAATCTCTCCTATTCTGAATTCAAGCAGAGCGTGACGGATGAAAAGGTGGCGGAGATAACCGTCAGGGGCCAGGAGATTACGGGGAAATTCAAACAGCCTGAAGAAGGCAAACCGCAGGCCACCCTCTTCGGGGAAGAAGAAACGCCTCAATTTAACAACTTTAAAACAATCCGCCCCTCTTTTCAGGACCCGGGACTTATGGATCTGCTGGAGAAGAAGGATGTCACCATCCATGCCGAATCCGAAAAGCGTTCCTGGTGGTGGACCTTGATTATCAGTGTTCTGCCCTGGGTCCTCATTATCGGCTTTTTTGTCTATTCCAGCAAGAAATTCCAGGAACGGGTGGGCGGAGCCGCCGGCCCCTTCGGATTCGCAAGGTCCAAGGCCAAGCTCTATACCAAGTCCACCAGCAACCTTAACTTTCAGGATGTGGCCGGGCTTGCAAACGCCAAGAAGGAACTGCAAGAAGTGGTTGATTTCCTGAAGGACCCGTCAAAATTCAGGAAACTGGGCGGCGAACTGCCCAAAGGAATCCTGCTGGTTGGTCCTCCCGGTGTGGGGAAAACACTATTGGCACGCGCCATTGCCGGGGAAGCCAATGTCCCTTTTTACAGCATCAGCGGCTCCGAATTCATCGAGATGTTCGTGGGCGTAGGGGCCTCCCGGGTGAGAGACATGTTCAAAAACGCCAAAAAGGATGCCCCTACCATCATCTTTATTGACGAGCTCGATTCCATTGGAAGGGTTCGCGGGACCGGACTGGGCGGGGGACACGACGAAAGAGAGCAGACCCTCAATCAAATCCTGGCAGAGATGGACGGTTTTGATCCCAGCGAGAACGTGGTCGTCATGTCCGCAACCAACCGGCCGGACGTCCTCGACCCGGCCTTGATACGGCCCGGCCGTTTTGACCGGCAAATCACACTGGAACTGCCCCAGAAAAAGGCGCGTCAGGATATCCTCAAGGTTCATACGCGGGAGGTTCCCTTGGCCGATAACGTGGATTTAAAGGAGATATCTGCCATTATGTTGCGAGTAGATCTAACATATTGAAACAAAATAGTATTTAGCGTTTAAGGTTGGATATCGAGGATCGGCATAAATGGCAAAGGGTTACATGGCATTTTAAGTACACTGAG